>MDTA01060005.1_pt1 | contig 19826 bp, 15 predicted proteins | sample 811151 | NCBI WGS metagenome assembly MDTA01 (sample SAMN05326648, study PRJNA326480) | marine metagenome | isolation source: seawater | place: Indian Ocean: South | collected 2010 | reverse complement strand
AGAGAAATTATCGAGGTTAAGTCAGTTGAGGCAAAAATATTAGGCAAAAAGAAAAATATTGGTTATCTTAAGTTAAAATCATTTAATGAAAATAGTGATAAACAACTATTTAAAAAGATAAAAGATATTGAAAAAAAAAATAATCCAATAGGTTATATTGTTGATGTTAGAAATAATCCTGGAGGTCTTTTAAATCAAGCTGTTAGTATCACAGATTTTTTTCTAAATGATGGGGAAATAGTTTCAACAAAAGGTAGGAAAATATCTGAAACAAGAAAGTTTTTTGCAAGACAAGGTGATGGTATTAAAGGAAAGCCAATTATAGTTTTAATTAATTCAGGTTCTGCTTCTGCTTCAGAAATACTTGCTGGAGCTCTTAAAGATCACAAGAGAGCAATTATACTTGGTGAAACATCTTATGGTAAAGGTTCAGTGCAAACAATTATACCTTTAAAAAATGGAGGTGGAATAAGACTTACAGTATCCAAATATTATTTGCCCTCAGGTCAATCGATCTCTGAGGTTGGAGTTTCACCTGATATTGAAATAGAGGAGAAAGATAAAAATTTTGTTATTAACACTGAGACTGATAATCAACTCAATTATGCTATAAATCTTTTTCAGTCTTAATGATTAAAAAAAAACTTCCTTTAAGGACTGGTGTTGGTGCAATTGTTCTCAATAAAAAAAATTTTGTTTTTGTTGGAAAAAGAAAAGACAATCCTATTGACAAATGGCAAATGCCACAAGGGGGTGTTGATAGTGGTGAGAATTTGAAAAACGCAATGCTAAGAGAATTAGAGGAAGAAACTAGTATTAAAAATATAAAAATTTTAAAAGAAATAGATTATTGGTTACACTATGAATTACCTAAAAATCTGCTAGGAAAAATATGGAAAGGTAAATATAGAGGGCAAAAACAAAAGTGGTTCATTGTCAAATTTTTGGGTGATGATAATGAGATAAATTTAAAAACAAAAAAACCCGAGTTTATTGAATGGAAATGGATAGAAATAGATAAACTTACTGGAGTTATAGTAGATTTTAAAAAAGAGGTTTACAAAAAATTAGTGAAAGAAATCAAAAATTTTCTTAATTAATTAATTTTAAAGTTTCTAGCTTGTGAGAAAAAAGATATTTTTCTTTATCATTAAATTTACCGTTATTTAGTTTCTCACTAGTTTCTTTTATCATCTCGGCTGTTTTGTCATTGGTCAAACTTTTAACATTCGCTACTTTTGATGTGAGAATTAGTAATTTATTATCAAAGAATTCCACAGTCCCTTCCTCAATAAAAAATTTTTCATTTGAAGAGCTGCTGATTATTGTTAGTAATCCTGGTCTTAAAAAAGTAAGTAAATTACAATGTTCTTTCAATATTGTCATTTCACCTTCAAATGACGGGACTATGACCTCGTCAACGTTCTCTGAGAGTAAAATTTTTTCTGGCGTAATAATCTCTATATTAAAGCTCATTTACTTTTTAACATCTTTCTCAAGTTTATCTGCTTTTTCAACTGCTTCTTCTATGGACCCAACCATATAAAAAGCTGCTTCAGGAAGGTGATCATATTCTCCTTTGCAAATTGCATCAAAACCCTTAATCGTTGAGTCTAAATCTACTAATTTTCCAGGTGATCCTGTGAATACTTCCGCAACAAAGAATGGTTGTGATAAAAATCTTTGAATTTTTCTTGCCCTGGCAACTGTAAGCTTGTCCTCCTCTGAAAGTTCATCCATCCCTAAAATGGCAATAATATCCTGGAGCGATTTATATGCTTGTAAAATTTTTTGAACTTCTCTTGCTACTCTATAATGCTCTTCACCAACTACTCTTGGGTCAAGTATTCTTGAGGTCGAGTCTAAAGGGTCAACAGCAGGATAAATACCAAGTTCTGCTATTTGTCTTGATAAAACAGTTGTTGCATCAAGATGTGAAAACGATGTAGCAGGTGCAGGATCTGTTAAGTCATCTGCAGGCACATAAATTGCTTGTACTGAAGTAATAGAGCCTTTACCAGTTGATGTAATTCTTTCCTGAAGATTTCCCATGTCAGTAGCAAGGGTTGGTTGATAACCAACAGCAGACGGTATTCTTCCAAGAAGTGCTGAAACCTCTGATCCAGCCTGAGTGAAACGGAAAATATTATCTACAAAAAACAAAACGTCTTGACCTTCTTTGTCTCTAAAATATTCAGCTACTGTAAGCCCAGTTAGAGCTACTCGCGCTCTTGCTCCTGGAGGCTCATTCATTTGACCGTACACTAAAGCAGCTTTGGAGCCTTTACCTTCAGTTTTTATAACTCCTGACTCAATCATTTCGTGGTAAAGATCGTTTCCTTCTCTTGTTCTTTCACCTACACCCGCAAAGACCGAAAAACCTCCATGAGCCTTTGCAATGTTATTTATTAGTTCCATTATTGTCACTGTTTTTCCTACTCCAGCACCCCCGAATAAACCTATTTTTCCTCCTTTGGCGTAAGGTGCGAGTAAATCAATTACTTTTATTCCGGTAACTAATATTTCAGTCTCAGTTGATTGATCTGTAAATTTTGGAGCTTGACGGTGTATTGGCCATTTTTCTTTAGTATTCACCTCACCTTTCTCATCAATTGGTTGTCCTATTACGTTTATTATTCTACCTAAAGTTTCTGGCCCAACTGGAATACTTATGGGTGCTCCAGTATTAATTACCTTGTCCCCTCTTTTAAGGCCTTCAGTTGCATCCATTGCAATAGTCCTTACACTGCTTTCACCTAAGTGTTGTGCAACCTCTAAGATAAGTTTATTTGAACCACTATTAACTTCCAACGCGGTATAAATCTCTGGTAAATCACCCTCAAATTTTACATCAACTACTGCACCAATAAGCTGAGTTATAATTCCTTCTTTATTCATCATTTTATAAACTTTCTGCTCCAGAAATAATTTCAATTAATTCTTTTGTAATTGCAGCTTGTCTACTTCTGTTATAATTAATTGTTAGTTTATCGACTAAATCCCCTGCGTTTCTTGTAGCGTTATCCATAGCTGTCATTCTAGACCCTTGTTCACTCGCTGCGTTTTCTAGAAAAGCTGTATAAACTTGGGTCGCAATATTTTTAGGTAACAAATCCTCTAATATATCCTTTTCTTCAGGCTCAAATTCATAAGGATCGCTATCTTTATTCTCTTCTTTATTTGAGATCTGATGAGTTGGAATAATTTGCAAATTTTGTGGGACTTGAGTAATTACGTTTTTAAAATTATTAAAAAAAATATGACATTTATCAAATTTATTATCATTAAATAAATCAATTATAATTTTACTTACTTCATCAGCTTCCTTAAACGATATATATTTTTTGTCTTTATAACTTATTTTTTGAATAATAAATTTGCCATACTCCCTTTTAAGCTGATCAAAACCTTTTGAACCTATTGTAATTATCTTAAGATCTTTATTCTCACTTAAAATCTTTTTAAAAAAGTTTTTTGCACTCTTACAGATACTTGAATTAAAACTACCACATAGTCCTTTATCTGCTGTAATAACTACACATAAATAAACCTTATCTGATCCATTCCCTATTAAAAGTTTTGGGGCATTTTCATCGTTATATACCGCGTTTGTTAAATTCAAGATAATTTTTTGCAATTTTTTACTGTACGGTCTACCGTTTTCTGCATTTTCTTGAGCTTTTTTTAATTTTGCTGCCGCAACCATTTTCATAGCTTTTGTAATTTTTTGAGTAGATTTTACACTTTTTATTCTTTTTTTTAAGTCATCCAAACTTGGCATTTTATTTTCCTTTTATTTCCTCAATAGTTTGGATTAATTCTTTCTCAACTTGCTCGTCTAATTTACCTGATAGTTCTATTTGCTCTAAAATGTTTTTCTTCTCTGACCTAATTTTTTCTAGCAATTTGTTTTCAAAGTTCTTAATCTCACCTAATTCAATGTCATCTAAATATCCTTTTACTCCAGAAAATATGATGACTACCTGTTCGGAAGTTTTTAAGGGAGAATATTGATCTTGTTTTAAAAGCTCAGTCAATTTAGATCCTCTATTTAACAACTTTTGGGTAGAAGCATCTAAATCTGAGCCAAACTGGGCGAAGGCTGCCATTTCTCTATATTGTGCAAGTTCTAATTTGATTGACCCAGCAACTTTTTTCATAGCTTTTGTTTGAGCTGCCGAACCAACTCTTGATACAGACAAACCTACATTTACCGCAGGCCTTATACCCTGATTAAAAAGTTCAGTTTCCAAAAATATTTGCCCATCAGTGATTGATATTACATTTGTAGGAATGTACGCTGAAACGTCGCCTGCTTGAGTTTCAATTATAGGCAAAGCTGTAAGAGAACCGCCTCCATTTTCATCATTTAATTTTGATGCTCTTTCCAAAAGTCTGCTATGTAAATAAAATACATCTCCTGGATAAGCCTCACGTCCTGGTGGTCTTCTTAATAATAAAGACATTTGTCTATAAGCTACTGCTTGTTTGGATAAGTCATCATAAATAATCAATGCATGCATTCCGTTATCCCTAAAGTATTCTCCAATAGTACATCCAGTGTAAGGAGCTAAAAACTGTAAAGGTGCTGAGTCTGAGGCTGTAGCTGAAACCACAGTTGTATATTTCATCGCACCTGCGTCTTCTAAAGTTTTAACTATTTGAGCTACTGTTGACCTTTTTTGGCCAATAGCTACATAAACACAATACAATTTTTTCTTTTCATCATCAGTCTCGTTGATTGCTTTTTGATTTATTATAGTATCTACAGCGACGGCTGTTTTACCAGTTTGACGATCACCGATTATAAGTTCTCTTTGTCCTCTTCCGATTGGAATAAGACTATCTATTGCTTTTAAGCCGGTTTGCATAGGCTCGTTCACTGATTTTCTAGGTATTATTCCAGGCGCTTTAATTTCAACTCTTTTTCTATCAATTTTATTTCCTAAACTTTCTTTTCCATCAATTGGGTTTCCAAGGCCATCGACAACTCTTCCAAGTAGCTCTTTTCCAACTGGGACATCTACAATCGAGTTGGTTCTTTTTACTGTATCACCCTCTTTAATTTCTTTATCGTCACCAAAGATAACGACACCAACGTTATCACTCTCTAAATTAAGTGCCATTCCCTTTGAGCCGTCCTTAAATTCCACCATTTCTCCTGCTTGAACATTATCTAAGCCATAAACTCTTGCTATACCGTCACCAACTGACAAAACCTTACCAACTTCAGAAACATCGGTTTTTTTCCCGAAATTTTTGATTTCATCTTTAAGTAGCTTTGTAACTTCTGAAGGATTAATTTCCATTTAATTCTCTGTCATAGTTAATTTTAAATTATTAAGCTTAGACCTAATTGAAGTATCTATCATAAGACTGCCTATTTGAATCTTTATTCCACTTATTAAAGTTTCATCTACGTTAAAAACAAATTTTATTTGAGATCCGATTATTTTTGCAAAATCTTTCTTTATTTTAGATATTTCAGTCTCACTAATTTTTTTAGAAGAAGTAAAAAAAACATTTATTTCACCTTTTTTTTTCGAAACTAATCTCAAGAAAGTTTTTAAAATTTTATCTAAAAAAAATATTCGCCTTTTATCAATCACTACTTTCAGAAAGTTGGAAAATTCTTGTCCTAATTGCATTTTTTTCGATATTATATCAAAAGCTTTGAATTGATTTTGAATACTTATAGATGGGTTTTTTATGAAATTTTTAAACTCCATATCAGCTTTGAAATAATTGAGAATCTTATTCGTGTCCTCTTCAAAGCTATCTATTTTTGAATTTTCTTTACCGATTTCAAACAACGCAAGAGAGTATCTTTCTGCAGCCTCATTTGAAAATAAGTTTGTCGTACTCAATGTTTCACCTTAAGATTAATTTTGAAATATTTAAAGTTTCGTACCATAAGGAAAAGCAAGCTTCAAGGGCACTTTTTTGCCTTTAGGCAAAGTTTATTGGATCAACATCAACCGTAAGTTTAATTTTACTAGAAATTTTTAGACTTTGCAAAATGTTTTGAATTGATCTTTGTACAATTAAACTATTATTTGTTTTTATTAGTAGTCTTGTCCTAAATTTCTTTTTTACTTTTAAAATAGGCGACTCAATTGGTCCCAAGATTTGTATTTGTTTAATAGAAGAAAGTTTTTTTTTAATCAATAAAGCTCCATTAAAACTGTTTTCTTTATTTTTTGAGGATATTATTATTGCAATTAGTTTTTTAAAGGGAGGAAGATTATTTTCTTTTCGTAAAGCCAATTCATTTTCAAGAAAAGACTCAGGTTTATTTTTAATCAAGTCATCTAGTGTTTTGTGAGTTGGAGTAATTGTTTGATAAATGATCGTAGAGTCTTTTGAAAATCTTCCCGCTCTTCCAGATAACTGTGTATATAATTGTATATTTTTTTCCGTTGTCCTTAAATCAAAACCATTCCCTGAAAAATCTGCATCGACTACCACAATACAATTTAATTTAGGAAAATTAAAACCTTTTGAAATCATTTGTGTACCAACTAAAATATCAATGTTATTATTCTCAATATCTTTAATGAGATTGTTTGATTCTTTTTTTCTTGAAAGAAAATCACTGGAAAAAATTTTAATTTTTTTTGTTGGAAATAATCTTTTTAATTCCTCAAAAACTTTCTCGACTCCAATACCATACTTTGAAAAATCGCATTTATTTTTATTTTTTAAACATTTCTTGTCTAATTTTTTTGTATATTCACAGTAATGACATATAACCTTGCTTGAGAAACTATGATAAGTCAAATAAATTGAACAATTTGGGCAACTGTGCTTGTATCCACAATTTTTGCAAATCAAAAAATTTGAATAGCCTCTTCTATTCAAAAAAAACAGAATTTGATCATTATTTAGTAAATATTTTTCAACTGTTTTTAATGATTCAGAACTAATAAAATTTTTATCTTTTTTAATATCTATATTTATAATTTTTGATTTGGGTAAAGGAAAATTTTGAAATCTATTTTCTAAAATTACATGATTATATTTTTTTGTCTTTATATTTTTGAAAGTTTCTAATGACGGTACTGCAGTTACTAAGTTTATAGGAATGTTTTCAAATTATGCTCTTGCTATCGCCATATCTCTTGCATTATATATCACGCCATCATCTTGTTTGTAGGATTGATCATGTTCTTCGTCTACAATTATTAATCCTAATTTTTTAAAAGGTAAAAATAATGATGATCTTACACCGATTACAATTTTAATTTTTCCCTCTTTTACCCCATGCCACATTATCTTTTTATTTTTAGGAGTTACTCTTGAATGCCAAATTGAAGGTTTAAACCCAAAAAAATTCTCAAATCTTTTATGAAATTGATTTGTTAAAAAAATTTCAGGCAATAAAACTAAAACTTGTTTATCTTTTTTTATATATTTTTTAATTCTCTCGAAATAAACTAAAGTTTTTCCGGACCCGGTCACACCTTGTAATACTGTTGTGCAAAAGTTTTTTTCATATTTTGATAATTCCCTTAGTGCATTTTTTTGTGATTGACTCAACTCAACAATATTTTTTTTAATTTTTTGCAGTTTGAAATCAGGTTTTAAACTTTGTAAATCAAAATTTTTACCTAAACACATTTTAAGGACTAACCCTTTAGGTGCCAAATTATAGAGTGAAAACCAATTAATAAAATTGATCAAACTTTTATTAATCTTTATTTCTGGAATTTTTTTATTAATTTTTTTAATTTTAATCTTTTTATCTAAAATTTGTTTTTTATCCCAAACAACTCCAACCTCTTGTGTCTTTCCAAAAGGTACTTCAACAAAATCGCCAACGTTTAAGCTCTCTTTGTTCACTTTGTAAGTAAGTGGATAATCAAATATTTTTGGCAACAAAATAGGAACTTCCATCTGATGATTTTATAAAATTTTTGTGTTTTTAAAAATGAATTGGTCTTTTATCAACAGCTAAAGCTGCTTCTTTTATCGCCTCAGTATGTGTGGGATGTGCATGACATGTCCTTGCTATATCCTCAGCACTAGCACCAAACTCCATTGCTAAAGCCATCTCAGCAATCATATCGCCGCAATGAGGACCAATAATATGAACACCTAAAACTTTATCAGTTTTTGAATTTGCTAAAATTTTGACAAACCCTTCTGTCTCATTATTTACTTTCGCTCTTGAGTTAGCCAAAAAAGGAAATTTACCAACTTTGTAACTTATATTTTCTTGTTTTAAATTTTCCTCGGTTTTTCCCACCATTGCTACCTCTGGAGAAGTATAAATTACGCCTGGTATAACGTCATAATTTACGTGACCAGCTTGACCTGCAAGAATTTCTGCAACTGCTATACCTTCCTCCTCGGCCTTATGAGCCAACATTGGTCCTTTGATCACATCACCTATGGCATAAATATTTTTTATGTTTGTCTGTAATTTTTCATTTGTTTCTATTCTCCCAAACTTATCTTGCTTTAATCCTATTTTTTTAAGATTGAGACCTGAGGTAAATGGTTTTCTTCCAACTGCAACTAAAACTTTTTCAGTTTTAATGAAATCTTTTTTTTGAGATTTGTTGTCAATTATTTCAACTTTTAACTCATCTCCGTCTTTAATAACCCCACTAACTTTTGTAGAAAGTTTAAATTCTATTCCTTGTTTTGAGAGTATTTTTTGAAACTCTTTTGATATTTCTTTATCCATTCCTGGAGTTATGTGATCTAAATATTCTACGACTGAAACTTTGGTGCCTAACCTACTCCAAACTGAACCCATCTCTAAACCGATATAACCTCCCCCTATTACGACCATCGTTTTTGGTACTTTACTAAAAGATAGAGCACCTGTTGATGAAACAATATTTTTCTCATCAATTTTTAGATTTGGCAATGATGAGTAACTCGAGCCAGTAGCGATAACAATATTTTTAGTTTTAAAATTAGTTTTTTTATTTTTATCTTCAACTGTAACTTCTGTTGTAGAGTTGATAGAGCCTTTGCCTTTAATGTAGTGAACTTTATTCTTTTTAAACAAAAACTCTACACCTTTTGTAAGAATTTGAACTGATTTTTCTTTATTTGACATCATTTTATCTATATTTAGTTTGATGTCTCCAATTTCGATTCCTTGATTTTTAAAATCTTTAACAGCTTTATTATAATTTTCTGATAAATTTAATAAGCTTTTAGAGGGTATACACCCAACATTAAGACACGTTCCACCAAGTGTGCCTCTGCTTTCAACACAGGCTGTTTTAAGACCAAGTTGAGCGGCGCGTATAGCACAAACATACCCGCCGGGCCCACCTCCAATAACTATTAAATCAAATTTTTCACTCATATTATAAATCTAAAAACAATCTCTTTGGTTCTTCTAATGAATCTTTAATGATCTTTAAGTATGAGACAGCCTCTTTTCCATCAATTATCCTGTGATCATATGAAAGAGCTAAATACATAACTGGCTTGATTACTATAACTCCATCCTTAACTATAGGTCTCTCTATAATATTGTGCATTCCAAGAACCGCTGACTGTGGTGGATTTAAAATTGGAGTAGAGAGCATAGAACCATAAATTCCCCCATTAGTAATTGTAAAAGTTCCACCTTGAAGATCTTCAATAGTAATTTTTCCATCTCTTGCTTTTTGGCTCAGTAATCCAATATTTTTTTCAATATCAGCAAAAGACATTTCGTCGGTATTTTTGAGAACAGGTACAACCAAACCTTTGTCAGTTCCAACTGCAATACTGATATTGTAATAATTTTTATATACAATTTCATCGTTTTGGATTTCAGCGTTTACAGCCGGATAAGCTTTCAATCCTAATATGCTTGCCTTTACGAAAAAAGACATAAACCCTAATTTAACAGAATATTTTTTTTGAAACTCATCTTTATATTCTTTTCTCATTTTAATAACTTCAGACATATCTACTTCATTAAATGTTGTAAGCATTGCCGCGTTTTCTTGAGCCTCTTTAAGTCTTTTAGCAATCGTAAGTCTCAATCTTGTCATTCTAATTCTTTCTTCTGGTCCATACTCAATTTTTCTTGCTGAAGGTGGGGGTTTAACACCCATTAAACTCATCACATCTTCTTTTAAAACCAATCCATTTTTACCCGTACCTTTAATATTTTTTAAATCTAAATTTGACTCTATTGCAATTTTTCTGGCTGCCGGAGAAAATTGAACTTCATTTTTCTCAACACTTTTTTTAGTATCATTTGAAAGTATTAAAGGTTCACTAATTTCACTATTTTCTTTTACCTCAGAAGATAAAATTAAAGGTTCAATAATTTTCTCTTGAATAACTTTCTGTTTTTCTTTAACCTCTTTTTTTGACTCTATTTTTTTCTTTGGAGGTGCATAAATCTTAGAGCTAGTTTCTTTAGGTTGACTTTTTGATGAAATTGATCCCAGCAAAGTTCCAACATTTACAGTTTCACCTTCCTTAACTGAAATACTTTCAATTATTCCGTTTGAGGGTGAGGGTACCTCAACATTTACTTTGTCTGTTTCTAATTCCACAATAGGTTCATCAGAAATTACTTTATCACCTTTATTTTTTAACCACTTAGCAACAGTTGCTTCGGTAACTGACTCACCTAATGTTGGGACTATAATTTTTTCAGACATTTAATTTAACTTACCAACTACCTTTTCTAATATTTCCTTTTGTTGTGCAAGATGTTTATTTTGATTTCCGGTCGCAGTAGTTGAAGATGGTTTTCGCCCTATGTAGCTTACTTTATCATATTTTACATCAATCATTGCCAATACACGATCCATGTAGTTTTTTACCGTATTCCAGGCACCCATATTCTTTGGCTCTTCTTGACACCAAAAAATTTCAGCTTTTTTATATCTATTAAGCACTTTTGCTAAGGTTTTTGCTGGAAAAGGATAAAGTTGTTCTAATCTTACTAAAACAATTTTATCATTTTTAACTTTTTCTCTTGCTTCAAGAAGATCAAAGTAAATTTTTCCTGAGCAAACAATTACTTTTTCCATTTGTTTATCTTTTACGAGACTTAGAAGTTTGCTCCCTTTATCATAAGCGTGGTCTTCTAGAACTCTATGAAAAGAGTTGGCTTTGGTAAAATCATCGATAGATGAAACACATTTTTTGTGTCTCAATAAGGATTTTGGCGTCATAATAACTAGAGGTTTACGAAAAGCTCGATGCATTTGTCTTCTTAATGCATGAAAATAATTTGCAGGAGTCGTGCAATTCATAATCTGAATATTCTCACCTGCACACATCTGTAAGAATCTCTCTAATCTTGCTGAAGAGTGCTCTGGACCTTGTCCCTCATATGCATGAGGTAGGAGCATCACTAACCCGCTTGCTCTTCCCCATTTTGACTCTGAGGATGTAATAAACTGATCTATTATTACTTGGGCACCGTTAGCAAAATCTCCAAACTGAGCCTCCCAAAGCACTAGGGTCTCTGGATCAGATAATGAATAACCAAATTCAAAACCCAAAACCGCTAGTTCCGAAAGTAAACTATCAATTGGTTCAAATCTGTTCTGAGTTTTTGAAATATTGTTTAAAGGCACGTACCTATCATGGTTATCTTGATTTCTGAGAACTGAATGTCTTTGGCTAAAAGTCCCTCTCACTGAGTCTTGACCAGATAAACGCACAGAAAAACCTTCTTCTAATAATGTTCCGAATGCTAAGGCTTCAGCTGTAGACCAGTCAATTGGGGTAAACTCATTAAACATCCTCTGTTTTTCTAAAAATATTTTTTTTAATGTTTTATGAATCTTAAAATCACCAGGAATAAATGTAATTTTTTTTCCAATATTAATTATCTTTTCTCTATTAACGCCGCTAACTCCTCTTTTTTCTTTTCCTAGACCAGGCTTGTATCTTGACCAAACACCATCAAACCATTTTAGTTCGGACTTATAATGTTTTGAGTCTTCAAACTCTTTTTCTAAAAATTTTTTAAAATCAACTTTCATTTTGTTTAAATTTTCACTATTTATTAAACTATCTCTTATAATTTTATTTCCATAAATTGATAATGTTGTTGGATGATTTTTTATTCTTTTATACATAATTGGTTGTGTAAATGAAGGTTCATCGCCTTCGTTGTGACCAAATCTTCTATAGCAAACCATATCAACAACTACATCTCTATTAAATTGCTGTCTGTACTCAGTTGCAATTTTTGCGCAATGAACAACTGCCTCTGGGTCATCCCCATTAACATGTAAAATAGGTGCCTGAGCTGTTTTTGCTACATCAGAAGGATATGGAGATGATCGGGCAAAACGTGGAGCGGTGGTAAAACCTATTTGATTATTAACTATCAAGTGAATAGTCCCTCCAATGTTATGTCCAGGTAAGCCGGACATTGCAAAACACTCGGCGACTACTCCTTGTCCAGCAAATGCTGCATCCCCATGTATTAAAACTGGTATAACTTTTTTTCTTTCTGGGTCTTTATGAAAAAGTTGTTTAGCTCTTACTTGACCTAAGACAACCGGGTTAACTGCCTCTAAATGAGATGGATTATCAGTTAAACTAATATGAACAAGATTGCCATCAAATTCTCGATTAGCTGATGCCCCCAAATGATATTTTACATCCCCCTCAAAATCCTTTTTAGGGTTAGAACTTTTTCCAAAAAATTCGCTGAATATGGCTTTAAAAGGTTTTCCCATAACGTTTGCAAGAACATTTAATCTTCCTCTATGAGGCATTCCTATTTTTATTTCTCTAACTCCTAAATTACCACCTCGTTTTATTATTTGCTCTAAGGCAGGTATAAGAGACTCTCCGCCATCAAGACCAAACCTTTTCGTACCAACAAATTTTACATGTAGGTATTTTTCAAATCCTTCTGCCTGAACAATTTTATTTAATATTGCCTTTTTACCATTATCAGTAAATTGAATGTCCTTTTCTGGACCCTCTATTCTATTCCTAAACCAAGCCTTTTCGTCTGGATCACCCATGTGCATATATTCGTAACCTATATTTGAGCAATAGGTTTTTTTTAAGATACGTAAGATCTCATTAAGGTCAGCATATTTTAGTCCAAGAACACCATCTAAAAATATTTTCCTATTGTAATCTTTTGGTTGAAATCCGTAAGTCTCTGGTTTGAGTTCAGGGTGCTCTTCTTTTTTTTGTAAACCTAGAGGATCTAAGTTTGCTATTAAATGACCTCTTATTCTATAAGCTCTAATTAACATAATGGCTCTAACAGAGTCTTGGGCAGCCTTTTCTAAAGTCCCAAAATCCAATTCCTCTACACTCTCTTTTTTTTTCTCTGATTTTAATTTTTCGATATTTTCAATTTTAATTGTTTTTTTTTTTTGGGGACCAGCTTGGACCATTAATATTCTTTGCAACAACATTAACTTCGTCACCTAAACCATCGAAGAATGACTTCCAGTCAGAAGGTATTGAGTCAGGGTTAGTCAAGTATTTAGAGTAGTACTCCTCTAAAAAAGATGAATTAACTCCTGATAGAAAAGAGGTTTTTTTGTAAATATTGTTAAAAGATGACATAATTCATTATAAATTAACCCTTTAATTTTTCAAATAGCGTTTTACCTATATCTGCAGGAGATTTTGATATTGTTATACCTGCTGACATCATTGTTTCAATTTTATCTTCAGCACCGCCCTTGCCGCCTGATACAATAGCACCCGCATGACCCATTCTTCTTCCTTTAGGAGCTGTTAGTCCTGCAATGAAACCTACCATTGGTTTCTTTATTTTTGATTTTTTAATAAAATCCGCAGCTTCCTCTTCTGCGGTGCCCCCTATTTCGCCAATCATTATAATTGACTTTGTCTCGTCATCTTTTAAAAATAAATCTAAACAGTCAATAAAATTTGTTCCATTAATTGGATCTCCGCCTATTCCAATACAAGTGGACTGACCTAAATTATTTACAGTTGTTTGTGCAACAGCTTCATAGGTAAGAGTTCCAGATCTAGAAACAATACCTACAGATCCTTTTTTATGTATATTTCCCGGCATTATACCAATTTTACATTCGTTAGGAGTAATTACTCCTGGACAATTAGGACCTATTAGTCTGCTTTTTCCTTTATTTAAAATTTTTTTTACTTTAAGCATGTCAATCACTGGAATTCCCTCTGTAATACAAACTATTAATTCTAATTCTGCATTAATTGCCTCGATAATAGCTTCGCCTGCAAATTTTGGTGGAACATAAATCATTGTTGCATTGGCTTTGGTTTTATCTTTTGCCTCAAACACATTGTTGAACACTGGAAGATTTAAATGTTTTTGCCCCCCTTTATTTGGAGTTACACCTCCAACAAGCTTAGTTCCATACTTTAAAGCTTGCTCTGAATGAAATGTACCATGTTTTCCCGTAAAACCCTGACAAATGACTTTTGTACCTTTATTTACAATTATTGACATTTATTTAATTGCGCCTACAATTTTTTGAGCAGCATCGTTTAGATCAGAGGCTGATAATATTTTTAAACCTGACTCGTCCAAAATTTTTTTCCCTTCTAAAAAATTTGTTCCAGCTAAACGAACAACTAAAGGGATTGTAAGTTTAATTTCCTTAGCCGCCTCGACTACACCTTGGGCTAAAACATCACACCTCATAATGCCTCCAAAAATATTTATCAAGATACCCCTCACGTTTTTATCTCTTAAAATTAGCTTAAAAGCTGCAGAAACTTTTTCTTTTGATGCTCCACCACCAACATCTAAGAAATTTGCTGGTTCTTTACCATGAAGTTTTATAATATCCATTGTTGCCATCGCTAAGCCTGCACCATTAACCATACAACCAATAGATCCATTTAGTTTTATATATGCTAAATCATGTTTACTCGCTTCGACCTCAGCTGGATCCTCTTCGTTCAAATCTCTTAATTTCAGAATTTCTGGTCTTCGGAAAATTGCATTATCATCAAAATTCATTTTTGCATCTAAACAAATTAATTTTTGGTCTTTTGTGATTATTAAAGGATTAATTTCTATTAAAGAGGCATCTTTTTTTAGTAGTATGTTATACATTGCCTCAATTACTTTGATAGCCTCTTTTTTTTGGTTTTCAGTTAGACGATAAGGTTTTATAATTTTGTCAATTTGATCTTTATTTATTTTGTCATCTAAATCAACTCTTGTGGTAATTATTTTCTCTGGTTGGTCACTAGCTATTTTTTCAATATCCATACCTCCCTCGGTACTACTTATAAAAGCAATTTTTGATGTCTCTCTATCTATTAAACAAGATAGATAAAATTCTCTCTCAATATTTGAGGCTTCTTCTACGTAAACTCTTTTTACTTCTTTTCCCTCGGGACCAGTTTGATGTGTAACTAATATTTTTCCAAACATTGAGAAAATTTCTTTCTCTAGACTATCTAGACCTTTAACAAGTTTAACTCCTCCTGCTTTTCCTCTACCACCCGCATGAATTTGCGCTTTAACGACAAATTCCTCTCCATTTAAATTTTCAATTTTTTTTTTTATTTCATCTTTAGACATTATAACAATGCCTTTAGAGATTGGGGCATCAAAGCTTTTAAGAATTTCTTTTGCTTGGTGTTCGTGAATATTCATTTAATTATATTAACATTTTTTAAGTTCATGGACGCTGAACCTTTTATCAATTATTGTTATATTTTTAAAGCATTTATCAATAAAGTAATTTTTTATCTTTGAAAAAGGTATTTCATCGTCACTACCAAGCAAATAAATAACACTTATTTCGTTTTGTTCAAAATTTTTTGTTGTAAATTTTTTATAAAAATCAAAATATTTATGATTTTCCGTTGGATGAGTGTTGTTATCCCATAAGTACCATCTGTTAAGAATATTTAAATCTTCATCTAGAACCAGAGATAAAAATTGATAATGTGTTATCACAATTTTTTTTCTACTATCATTTGAAATTACAGAAATAGCTGTTTTAATTAAATCCACTTCTTCCTGTGGACTTTCAAAAACTGGGCTTACCCAATTTAAATATTTTAGCTTATTATCTATTACTTCTGCTTTTATAGATTGCTTCTTATCGACGTTTTCTAAATCATGAAATTTTTTTTCTAAATTATACCTAATATGAAACTTATATGTACTTAATGCAAGTATTGTTATTAAAATAAGTGATAAAGTTTTGAAATTTTTTTCCTTTTGTAAATTAACCAAAAGAATCGATCCTAAAATCGGGATAAGGCTAAAAATGTAAATTTGGTTTGCCGTTATTAGTTGATTAAAAATAAAAATTATCGCACATGTTATAAAAACTATATTAATAAGAATTTGTTTATTATCTAAAATCTTTTTTCTTAAAAAAGTAAATAAGATGAGTGGTATCAAAAAAATATGAATAAATTTAAAATCTCCTATAATTCTTTTTAGATTTAATTGGTCAAGTAAACTCACGTAAGCAGTGCTTTCACTAGTCAACCTGTCCGATCCAATAGTTAAAGGGAAAAGGAAATACTGGTAAATAAAATTTTTTAAAGGAGTTTTTGTCGATATAAAAAAAATTAAAATCAATGTAAAAGCAAAAAAAGTTCCCAATATTAGATATTTGAGTCGACTAGTTTTTTTTTCTTTTAATAAAAAAAATAAAATAAAAAAAATAATAATTGTAATTATATAAAAGCTTGGAGTTTGCATTGAAAAAAAAGCAAACAAAGATATAGTTGGAATTAAAAACCACAATAACTTGTTATCATTAATTATTGCTGAGCAAAAAGTGAAGATAAGAATTAAGGAAAAAACAAATGAGTGTAAATAGGCAAAAGGTGTTCCCGATACTGGATAACAAAGTGTTGCAAAGCTAATCGAAAAAATAAATTGATATGCTTTATTAATTTTAAAATTATCTAAAAATAAAAAAAAACTTAATGAAGCTATAATATTTATAATTGATGCATGGATTATATAACTAGACCATTCTTTGCCAAAAATTATAAAAAAGAATGCCTGTAAATAGTCAACTGTAATACCTGTAAAAATCCAGAAATCCCTGATAGGAAATTTATCTTTTAAAATACTAAATCCAGTATCAAAAAAACCAAATGTATCTATTGGCATTACTCCGATATTTCCACTTACCCAATTAATGTATCCAGCATATAATGAGACTAAAATTAGGTAAAAATAATTTGTTTTAAATAGTTTTTGGGTCATTGTTTTTACTATTTTATCAAGGTAATAGTTTTCTTTGTAACATTAATTTTTTTTTTTTTATATATTAATTCAAACTTATGTTTAAGTTAATTAACAAAATTCAGTTTTCTAAAGAGTCTAACCGTATGAAGGAAATAGCTAATACTGTAATAGCTAGAAAATTATACCAAGAGGCAAAATCTAAAAACCTTAAATTCCTTTTGAAAGAAAGATTTGGTTGGATGAACAATTTTATTAATAATAGTGATAATGGAATTGAAGTAGGATCTGGAGCTGGTTTTCTAAAAGATTATATATATAACAAAAATTTGAAACTTACTGATTTGAGTGATGATGAACATTTAGATATTAAAAATATAGATGCTCAGAGGACAAACTTCACCAATGAAAGTTTTAATTATGTAATTGCATCCAACATGATTCATCATATTCCATACCCGATTAAGTTTTTTAATGAAATGCACAGAATTCTAAAAAAAAATGGAAAACTAATTATATTTGAGTCGTATTGTTCTTTAATATTCCAACTTGCAACTTTAATCATGAAACATGAAGGTTTTGATTTTACTTTAGATGTTTGGGACGAGAAGTCGCCAAAAAGTGATGAAAAAGATAATTGGGCTGGAAACATTGCCGTACCACATTTAATTTTTGATGATAAAAAAAAATTCCAAAGTAATTTAGGCCATCTATTTTCAATAGAATTTGAAGAGCTTACTGAGTGCTTTATATTTCTAAATTCAGGTGGTGTTACATCGAAAACTTTTCATATTCCGCTGCCATTTCCAATTTTAAAGTTATTAAATATTTTCGATAAGGTATTAATTAAATTGTTACCAAATATTTTTTGTATGGGCAGAAGAATTGTTTTAAAAAAATTAAATTAATGGATCAATTTTTTTTGCTGCATTATAAAGCTCTTTCACATCATTAATTGACTTTATAAAGTTTTCTTTTTCTTCATTGCTCAAATCTAATTCAACTATTTTCTCAACTCCATTTTTACCTATAATCACTGGTACGCCAGCATAAATATTTTTTTGCCCATATTCTCCATTAAGGAACGCTGCGCAAGGTAATTTCTTTTTTAAATCTTTTAAATAACTTTCTGCCATTTCTATACCTGAGGCTGCTGGTGCATAAAAAGCTGAACCTTTTTTTAAATATTTAACAATTTCTGCACCGCCTTTTTTTGTTCTTTCGATTATTTGATCTGATTTTTCTTTTGATATCTTACCGTTATCTATAAAACTTTTAAGTTTTTTTTGATCAATAAAAGTATGGTTTGTCAAAGCAACCATGCTGTCCCCGTGTCCGCCTAAAACTAATGACTCTATCTTATTAACGGATACTTTAAGTTCTTTAGATAAAAAATAAATATATCTTGAAGAGTCTAAAATTCCTGCCATACCTACCACTTTATTCGTTGAAAAGTTTGTATATTTTTGTAAAGCCATAACAATAACATCAAGTGGATTAGTTATACAAATTACAAACGCATTTGGAGATGTATCTTTAATTCCTTCGGCCACTTGTTTTATAATCTTCATGTTTGTTCCAAGCAAATCATCTCTTGTCATTCCAGGTTTTCTCGGCACCCCTGCAGTTATTATAATTACATCGGACTCAGCGGTATCATCGTAATTATTGGTTCCTTTTAATTGAATATCAAATCCTTCAACGGGAGAAGATTGCGCTATATCGAGTGCTTTACCAATAGCCATACCCTCATCAATATCAAATAATGTAACATCCGCGAGTTTTTTCATTGCAATCAAGTGTGCTAATGTTCCACCAATTTGACCCGCACCAATTAAAGAGATTTTTTTTTTCATTTTTTTATTTCATTGTTGGCATTACAAACTCTGACTTCATTTTTTTTCCAGAAGGCCATCTTGATGTTATAGTTTTGAGTTTTGTATAAAATCTTACTCCCTCAGGACCATGCATATGTTGATCGCCAAACAATGATCTTTTCCATCCTCCAAAACTGTGGAACGCCATTGGAACAGGTATTGGTATATTTACACCTACCATTCCAATTTTTACTTTTGACGAGAAGGATCTTCCTGTCTCACCATCTCTGGTAAATATACTTACTCCATTCCCAAATTCATGATCGTTAACAAGTGATAAAGCTTCATCAAAATTTTTAGCCCTTACCACTGAAAGTACTGGACCGAAAATTTCCTCTTTATAAATACGCATATTTTTTTTGACATTATCAAACAAACAACCGCCTATGAAAAACCCTTTTTCATAGCCTTGAAGCTTTAAATTTCGGCCGTCCACTACTAAATCTGCACCTTCTTCAACACCAAGATCAACGTAACTTTTAACTTTTTTTAAATGATCTTTTGTAACCAAAGGCCCCATTTCCGATTTTTTATCCATCCCTGGACCCACTTTTAAAGACTCAACTTTTTCTGACAATTTTTTTACTAAATTATCAGCAACATTGCCCACAGCAACCGCAACTGACTGTGCCATACACCTCTCACCTGCAGAGCCGTATGCGGCACCCATCAAACCATTAACTGCTTGTTCTAAATCACAATCTGGCATAACTACACAATGATTTTTAGCACCACCCAAAGCTTGAACTCTTTTTTCATTTTTAGCGCAATTTTCATAAATATATTTTGCAATAGGAGTTGACCCTACAAAACTT
>MDTA01043378.1_pt1 | contig 19828 bp, 19 predicted proteins | sample 811151 | NCBI WGS metagenome assembly MDTA01 (sample SAMN05326648, study PRJNA326480) | marine metagenome | isolation source: seawater | place: Indian Ocean: South | collected 2010 | reverse complement strand
TTTTTGTACCAATCAGCAGTAACAATTAAACTTTTGTTAATTGAATACTTGGGTTGCCAGTTCAAAAATTTTTTAGACTTCAGAATATTCAATTGAAGATTTTCTTGTTCATAATATTTAACATTTTTTTTGACAAAAATTTTCCCTTTTCCCCAAAATTCAACTATTTTTTTTACTATTTGAAGAACAGTTGTTATAGTATTTTTTTTAGTACCAAAATTCCAAGCGCCAGAAAAATTCTTTGGCTTTATGTATAATTTTTGACCCAATACAAGATAGCCATATAGAGGTTCTAATACATGCTGCCAAGGTCTATTAAATTTTGGATTTCTAATAAAAATTCGCTTGTTTTTAATAATTGAATCTACAGTGTCTGGAATTAATCTATTTGGAGACCAGTCGCCACCTCCTATTACATTTCCAGCTCTAGCTGTTGCTATTCCTACATTATTTTTTTTTCCAAAAAAACTTTTATAATATGTATTAATTACAATTTCTGCACATGCCTTTGATCCGCTATAAGGATCAATACCACCAAGCTTATCTTCTTCTTTAAATCCTTTAGTTGTGAAATTATTTTCATAACATTTGTCTGAAGTAATTGAGACTAAAACTCTAGTGTCTTTGTTATTCAAATCTTTAATTGTATTAATTACATTTAATGTTCCTAAAGTATTAACCTCATATGTTAAATATGGATTATTATATGACTCATAAATTAGTGGTTGAGCAGCTAAGTGAAATATTAATTGCGGTTTATTTTTTTTAATAACTTTTTTTAATTGTAATTTATTTCTAACATCCACTAAATTTAAATTTATTTTCTTATCTAAGTTCAATGAATAAAATAAATTCTTATTTTTATTTGGATTAAAGCCAATTCCAGTGATCTTAGCACCTAAAATGTGTAGCCAATAACAAAACCATGCTCCTTTAAAGCCTGTTGCACCTGTAACTAAAACTCTTTTACCTTTATAAAATTTTTTAATATCGTTTTTCATCAATATCTACCATTTAGATTCTCCTGATTTCCAAATTTTTTCTAAAATTTCTTTATCTCTTATTGTGTCCATGCATTGCCAAAAATATTTATGTTTAAACGCTATAAGTTCCTTTTTTTTGGTAAGTTTATTCATAGGTTCTTTCTCTAACATGCAAGATTTTTTTGGTATAAATTTGAAAATTTTCTTATTAAATATAAAAAATCCTCCATTAATCCAGCCTGTATTAACTTGATTTTTTTCTTCAAATTTTTTTACAATATCTTTTTTCAGAAAAAGTTCACCAAATCTAGCTGGTGGTCTTACGGCAGTGATAGTAGCAACTTTTTTATTTCTTAAGTGAAATTTCAATAACTTATCTAAATTTATATCGCTTAGTCCATCTCCATATGTAAGAATAAAATTTTCATCATTTAAATATTTCTTTAGTTTATTCAATCTTGAGCCTGTCAAAGTTTTTTTTCCGGTATCAATTAATTTAATATTAACATCTTTATATTTTTTGTTTCTGAAGTATTTTTTGATTATTTCTTTTTTATAACCTAATGCTAAAATAAATTCTTTAAAACCAAATTTTATATAAATATTTATAATATGATCTAAAATTGGGTATTTACCAATTTTTACCATTGGTTTTGGTATTTTTTTTGTTTCCTCAGCCAATCTAGAACCTAGCCCACCACAAAGAATAACAACCTTAAGTTTTTTTTTATACTTACTAAAGTAATTTTTTGAATTAATCATAAATTAAAATAATTAATCTTGAGAAACTTTATTATATTTAATTAAATTATTATAGTTTTTAATCATTTTAATATGATTAAACCTTTTTTTAAAATCTACAATTGAATTTAAAAAAAATTTTTTTTGAATTTTTCTATCCTTAATTAAATTTAAAATTTTATGAGAAAACATAGTTGGATTATTTTTTTTTACTACAAATCCAGTAATATTATTTTTTATCACTTCGGGAAGACCTCCACAATCAGTTGCTACTACTGGTTTTTTTTGGCTTAAAGCTTCAATAGCTGTATATCCGAAAGACTCATATTCCTGCGATGGGATTACTAAAATATCACATCCATTTATTAATCCAATATTATTCTCATTATAATTATTTAAAAATATATTTTTTTTAGCAGATGAAGCTTTGATTAATTTTTCTATTAAGTTTTTTTCACCATAACCATAGATGAATAAAAAGATATTTTTATTTTTTTTAATAATTTTTTCCATAACATTAATAATAAACTCATGTCCTTTTCTTAAATCATATTCAGCTAACATTAATAATATTTTTGAATTTTTTGGTAAATTAAATTTTTTTTTAATATTAATCTTTTTTTTACTTTTCAAATTTAAATGACCATTATAAATAGTTAATATTTTAACATTTTTTAAATTTTTTCTTTTTAATATACTTTTTGAACAGGCAATTGATACTGATACAAAGCCTTGAACAGATTTAGAAATTTTCTTATCTACATAATTTTTATAGAAATTTAATAAAAAAAATTTATTACTCTTTAAAGCAAAATTATGAAAATTCATCCAAGGTTTTTTTTGAGGATAAATTTTATTCCAAGCTAAAACAGCAGCAAGACACAGGTCGCCTCCTGGATATCCACCGTTTATGACCATAATTTTATCAAATTTATTCTTTTTAAAAAATTCTTTTAATTTGTAAACTTGATAAAAAAAAGAAATTGGAAAAAGAATTGAATATATAATTTTCAAAATTTGTATTATTAAGATATTTAATTTTTTATTTAGAATAGTATCCCAAGAAAATAATGAGTACGTTAAATATTTAACAGCCTTATTAGGTTTATTTTTTAAAAATTTTAGACCAGGATTATTATGATTTGAAATGATATAAATTTGATCATTATAAATTTTTTTAGATATTAGATTTTTAACAAAAGTATTAACACCTCCTCTTTTATAATTTTGGATAAAATATCCTAATTTCATTCTAATTTACTATTTTTGAATATTTTTTAATGATTTAAAATATGAGTATTTGAATTTTGCTTGGTCTAGATCCTCATAAGTATTTATGTCTTGGCATGATATACTTGGTAAAATTAATGATCCTGTTTTTTTTCCTATAATTTTTTTTGATTTAAGGAAGCTATCAATATTGATCCAAAAAAAATTACCTGTATCAAAATAATAATCTTTTAAATTTTGAGACATTTTATTTACATACTTTGGATATTTCATGCTAATCATACCATTTTTGTTTATCTCTAAGGATCTTTGAATTTTATTTTCAAATTTTGATATTGTTAAAATTGTGTCCAAATTATTTCTTTTTAATTTTTTGAAACTTTTTAATATTTGTTTTTTATTTAAAAAAACAGAAGTTGGATAAATGCAACAACAATATTTATAATTTTGTTTATATTTTTTTAGTTTATATAAAACTTCTAACAAAACATCTCTTATTGTTGCATCATCTGACGAATTTTTTTTACTTCTTAAAAATGGAACATCTATTTTTTTTTTAACAATCTTAATTATTTTTTTACTGTCAGTACTTACAATAACTTTATCAAAAATTTTAGAATTTAGTGCTAAATCTAAACTATAATTTATAATAGGTTTACCAAAAAATTTAATTAAGTTTTTATTTTTTATTCTTTTACTTCCACCTCTAGCAGGAATTATTGCAATAATTCTATTTTTTTTTTTAATTTTTTTCATTTAATAATTTAATTGATAATTGTTGAAGACTTTTTTTATTAGGTAAAACTGAATATTGTTCACAAATTATTTCTCTATTTTTTTGTAGATCTTTTTGATTCCACCATTTTCCAATATCCTTTATATTGGTAACTAAATTTTCTGCTAATAATTCGATTGAATCAAATAAAATTTTTTCTTTTTTACAAAATTCGACAAATTTATCGTCATAATGATTTCTTGAATTTTGATAATTTGGCCAAAAAAACATTGTAGGAACATTTAAAGACAGACACTCAAAAACACCTGTGGAATTGTACATATGTATAACTAAATCACTTTCTGCAAGATATTTAAATATATTCACGCTTGATTTTAATAACTTTATATTTTTTGATACTAAAAATTTTTCTTCTTCATTTTCATTAAAATCTTCTTTTATCCTAAAAGACATATTGTCTAAAATTTCTTTTGGTAAAATTTCTATTAACTTTTTGATACCATCAAATATATTTTTATACCCAAAACTTCTATCATAAACTTCATACTCAAAATTTTTTGATTTACAAAGAACTAATATTTTTATCTTTTTTTTATTTTTTTGGTTAATATTTGTAAGTTTAAAATTAAATGCACTTATATTTTTTTTATTATTTATTCTTGTGCCCCAATTAAAAAATTTATCACATACTTGATACTCATTCGTATCCTCTGGTCTAATAGCATTTCCAGTGAGTGAGCCATGTTGGAAAATAAAATATTTTGTTCCTTGCTCAATTTTACTAGCAGCCCAAATTTTGAATAATTCGTTAAAATCATATGCATTTGATGTAACTATAGCTTGAGGTCTTTTTGGCCATTTAATTTCAGTAGCTGTACTTTTTAAATAATCATAATTTTCTAAATATGAAGTTGGAATTAAGTATGGAACTAAATATCTTATTGTTTTTTCTAATTCGTCATTAGTTTCATTGAATATATCCAACTTATCTCTCAGATTATCTTCATATTTAAATGGAATGTTAATTTCGTCAAAATAAAATGCAGGAAACTGCTTAAGTAGTAAATTAATTTTAATTTCACTAAACTTAGAGAGGGAAGAATCTTTAATAAAAAATCTATTATTTTGATGGATAAAATATGAAATATTATGAACTTTTTTGTAAAGATTTAAAATTAATTTCTTTAAAAAATTTTTTTCTTTTTTTATTTTAGAAGAATTTAAGAAGTATTTATTTTGACTTTCATAATCTTCAAGTCTTATTTTAAAGCTAATATTTTTTCTTAAAATTTCTGAAATTAGATTGTAATTCCACTCAGCATCTAATGTTGCAAATACCAGATCACGACTATCTTTTGTAAAGAGCTTGTATTTTTTTGGTGTTGATGCAGTAGTAAACAAATTGGAGTTAATTGACAGAGATTTTTCGAGACATTTATATCTAAAAAAAATTATTTTTATTACTCTTTTTAACCAATTGCCTGTTATTATCTTCCAATATTTATTACTACAATTTACATTATGAAATTTATTTAATTCAGTTGACAGTTCTTTTTGTATAATTTTTGATAAATTTTCAACATATTCATGATTTTTTTTTTTTGTTTGGATATCGATTCCGTATGGTTCAGGTAATATAAAATTACTTTTATAATTTTTAAATTCAAAAATGTTTAAAGCATTATAATTTAGTACATAATTTTTATCAGTCAATCTCCATGTATCCTGAAGTTGAGTTGTTAACAAATAATCATTCATTAGTTTTTTTTTAAATATTTTTTTTCTAATAACAAAAGCTTTTTAAAGTAAATTGAAGATAATTTCTTTTTTAAAAAATCTTTTTTTATATTTATTTCTTCTAGATCAATTTTTCTTGGTAGATGTTCTTTTCTTAAAAGCTTTATAGTATATTTAGTTTTTTTCTTTTTTAAAATTTTTTCTAATCTAATTATAATATCAAGTGGGTTTATATGAAGATCTTCTAATTTCAAATAAAAAATATTTTTTTTAGATTTTCTACTTAATATTCCAAGTGTCTTTTCTTTTTGGTTTTCTAACCTAAGGAACATCTCAACAATTCTCTCATACTTATTCAATTTTAAATATTTTTCTTCCCAGCCAAAAGCATAATAAGGTATTATTTTTTTTTTATATCTGTAAGTCAAAGCTACAGTTCTATATGAGTCATAAAATTCTCCACCATATCCTTTATTAATCCAAGAAAAAATTGTGCTAATGGGATTTCTTTTCATCTCAATGATTTTGAAATTATCGAAAGCATCAAATAAATTTGTTGTTGATAGCCCGTTGTGTACTAAAAGTGGAATAATATTTTTTTCTTTTTTTAGAATTTTTATTATTCTATTGCCCTCTTTTGATCTTAAGTTTCGAAAATACTTTTTTGGATCTCTATATTCATAAACACTTGTATAATCATTTTTTCTAAAGTTTACGTTTCTTCCTATTCTTAAATTATAATCTAAAATAGAAAATGCTTTTCTTAGAAAATATATAGCAGCCTCTTTTTTTATTACTTTAGTAGATGATAAATAATTTGCTTGCTCCATTAAGAAATCAACATTTCCTTTCTCAATCCCGTTGAATGATGCTATTATCTTCATTAATAGAGCTTTTCCACTTCTAGTATTTCCAGAAACAAATATAATATTTGAAATATTTTTTGGTGCATAAAGATAAGGTTTAATTTTTTTTTTCATATATTTTTTTTGCTACTTTTAAATCATCTAAATTATCTATTTCAATCCAAAATTTTTTTTTAATGTCTTGATAATTTACTTCAACTGATTTTTTTTTAATTAAATAATTAAAAGCTTCGGTAAAATATTGGTTTTTAGATTTATCTTTTGTATTTCTCATTGCTAAAATAAATTTTTTTATCATTCTTTTTTTCAATTTCATTATCCCAATATAGTTACCAGAGTCTATTTTTGGGGAATTTCCTAAATACATCAATTTTTTCTTTATTATTTCCACCTTCATTGTTTCTCTTCTACTTTTTCTAGTATCAACACATAATGTTATATTTTTTTTTGATTTAATTAGATTCCTTAATATATTTTCGTTTACAATAATGTCCGCGAAGGAAATTAAACAATCTTTATCTAAAAGTTTTTTAAAATAGTATAAAGTATGAAGATTATTTGTCGTTTTGTAATATGGATAAAAAAAAGTTTTATAATTTAAAATTTTTTTATCTATTTTATTTTTTTGGTGTCCACAAATGATATTTATATCTTTTATTCCATGTTTTTCTAATTGTGAAATCAATCGCTCTAAAATTGAAATATTGCCTACTTTTATTAATGATTTATGATTATTTTTTGTGAGATTACCAAGTCTTGATCCTAATCCAGCTGCTAATATAATCGCCTTCACCTTACAAATTTAAAGATTTTTTTAATTGATATGGTTTTTTTGTTGGTCTTGGTAAATTCTTAATTGAACCAGGAAAGACATCTATAATTATTGCAATTAAACCTTTTGGTCTCTTTCTTAGAATTTTATTAAGTTCAACTAATTTTTTAACACAAAATACTTTTTTGTAACCACATGCTTTAAAAATCATTTTATAATTAATTTCATCATTTGCTAGTGGATGCAACCCTGTTGACTCATGAACTTTGTTATTAAAAAGTATATGAATAATATTTTTTTTACTATTTTTTCCTAAAGTAATTAAATTACCCATATGCATTTGAACTGCACCATCTCCATCTAAAATAAAAGTAGTATCATTTTTTTTATTTAAAGAAACTTCTAGTGCAATTTGATTTGCGTGACCCATAGCACCTATACCATAGAATGTTTTTGAATGACCAAAATTTAATTCCTCATTTAAAACAAACAATTCTCTACTTACATTTCCCAGTGACGCTATTATTTTATCTTTTTTTGATATATTTTTTAAAATAACTTTTAAATATTCATATCGAATTTCCAATTTTTTTTTATTTATTTTTTTTTCATTCTTATAGATTTGAAAAAAATTCATAGGTGCTACTAAAGCAACTGGTGCTGATTTTCTCTGCGCAATTTTTTTGGCATTATCAATTTGATTTTTATAGTTTTTCTCATTCAACACAATTGTTTGAATATTCATCAATTTTAAAAATTTTATGGTTATTTCTCCTATCCTGTAATGTTGAGGTTCATCATTCTTTCTTGGGAATCCTCGCCTTCCAATTAAAAGTATCATTGGTATCGAATATATTCTTTTGTCTGCAAGACTGTATAATGGATTAGCGGCATGACCAATTCCAGAATTTTGAAAATAAATGAGAGGAATTTTATTTTGAGATAAGTTGTAACCAATACCTAAAGATATAGCACTACCTTCGTTTGTAGTAATTCTATGGATAATATTTTTTTTTTATTTGAACTTAAAAAATTTATAAAACTTTTTAATACACTATCTGGAACACCAGAAAAAAAATTTATATTTTTTTTTACTAAATAATTTATAAAATTTTTTACATTTACCATATTAATTAATCTATAAAGTTCCTTGCCCACAATTCCACATTAATAAGCATCCATATTTTTTTTCCCCAAAAGTCATAACCTAATTTTTCTTTATTATTTAAGAGGTTTTCAATTTGAGAAGTTTTATAAATTCCTCTATTTAGTGTTTTTTGATCTAATAATATTTCTTTTGCATAAACCAAAAAAGATCCCCCCAACCATTTATCAAGAGGCACTGGAAAGCCTAATTTTTTTTTATAAGAAATTTCTTTTGGTAAATATTTTAAGCTAAATTTTCTTAATATATATTTAGAAATATCATTTTTTTCTGAATTATTAAAACTATTATCAAAAATTGATAAAAGTTTATGATATGAACTTTTCCACTTAAATTTCATGGAGTATGGTATTTTATTTACAAATTCTATTATTCTATGGTCACAAAATGGAACTCTAGCCTCAACGCTGTGCGCCATAGAATGCAAATCTAATCTATGAAGTAAACATTGTAGATGATGTTTTTGAAACAAAAAAATGATTTTTTCTTTTACGTCCATATTTCGAATTTTCTCAAATTCGTTTGACCAAAACTTCTTAACTTCAGCATCATATTTAATATCTTCTTTAATTTCGTTGTTTAGTATTCCCATTTTTTCCTTAAAACCAAACCATTTGTAAATATCAAAAAAATGATCCATTTGACTTTGGTATTTGCTCCAATCAAATTCTTTATTTGATCCAAATATTTTTAAAATACCTGATTGTAAATTTTGTGGTACAAAATTTTTAACAAATTTTATTTTTTCATAATCAAATCCTGAACTTTGAACTCTGCCATATCCACCAAACATTTCATCAGCACCTTCACCAGATATAACTACTTTGGTATGTTTACTTATTTGACTGAAAAGTGAGTTTAGAGCTATTTCATGAGGTATCGATAAAGGTGAGCCAGAGTGTTTTATGATTGCGTTTAACCTTTTTTCATAATCATTAGAATTTAGAATTATGTTCAAGTGATCTGAATTTACCCTATCAGCTATTATTCGAGAAAATTTATTTTCATCATAATCAATTTCATCAAAAGAAGCTGAAAAAGTATGAAATTTTTCATTATTCTTTCCTCTCATTATTGAGGTTAATAAAGAAGAGTCTAGGCCGCCTGATAACAAACTTCCAATTGGGACATCTGAAACTAAATGTTCAGAAGTAACTTCCTCAATTAATTCGCCGCATTTGTCTATTAAATTATTTTCATTTAAATCTAATTTTTCACTACTTAGAGGATAATCCCAATATTTTTTTTTAGTTAAGTTTTTAGAATTAAATTTTATAAATTGTCCTGGTTCGACAGAAATAATATCTTTAAAAAAATTTCCTACACCATAATTGTATCTAAATGAAAAATAGGAACTTATCGCATTAAAATTTATTTCTTTTGAGACGAAATCTGAGGAAATCAAAGGCTTAATTTCAGAAGAAAATATAATCTGATTATTTTTTAAAGAAAAATATATTGGTTTAATTCCAAGTCTATCACGAAACAAATAAATACAATTATCCTTTATATCATAGAGTACAAACGCGAACATACCGTTAATTTCTTTGATATAATCTAATCCAAAGTTTGCAATTGACTCAAGCAAAGCTTCTGTATCAGAATTTGTTTTCAAAATAATCTTTTTGGAAATCAATTTCTCTCTAAGTTTTTTATAATTATATATCTCCCCATTAAATACAATTACATATCTTTTGTTATGGCTGGTAAGTGGCTGTTTTCCATTATTGATATCTATGATGGACAGTCTCTTGAAGCCTAAAGATATATTTTTATTTGTAAAATAACTAGTATCATCTGGCCCTCTGTGATGAATCAAATTAGTTATTTTTTCTAATTTATGATTATCATAGCTAATACCAGTAGGAGAAAAAATACCGTAAAAGCCACACATCGATAATTAATTAAATAATTTTTCTGCTTGTTCGTATTGTTTTTTCGATCTTATCTCCATCCATCCACCGTTAATCTCTATTGCATTAACTTTTATATTTTTTTTCACTAAGTGATTGATGAGTATATTAAAATCTAAAAATTTATTTTTTTTCTTTAATTTTTTATATTCATTAATAAGAATGGCAGATCCTTTTTTAGAAAAATAACTAATGCCTACAAATTCAAAACTACCTTTTTTTGAGTTAAAACCTTTTTCGAGTTTTTTAATTGTATTTGATCTATGCTGTGTAAGAATTCTACCATCTCTTATTGATTTTTTTTGGGTAATCGCAAGATCACAATAGTCACTTGTGTTTTGATTGACTGTATCAATCGCAATAGAAATATCACTATCATCAGAAATCAATCTCTGAATAATTTCTTTTTCAAAAATTATATCAGAAAAAATTACTACAGAATTTAGATCTTTTTCAAGTCCCATAATAATTGAGTCAATTTGTTGAGAATTTTTGTACATTTTATTTTTGATTACTTTAAAATTTTTCTTTTTTTCATAATCTTTAAATAAGTCAGATTTATATCCTGTTACAATCTTTATTTTTTCTAATTTATTTAGTTTTGCATTTTCTAAATTCATTTCTAAAATTGTTTTATCGTTTATTTTTAATAAAGAAATTGGGTAATTTTTTGCTATAAATTTATCGATTTTTTTATTATTAAAATTTTGAGATTGTTCTGGGGGATTGCCTGCTGCAGGTATCAATAATTGGGTACTTGAAATACTTGTTTTTAAATAGTTATTTTCATTATTTTTCAATGTTTTCATTCCCTGTAATTCAAAAACTTTATTTAGTGGTGCAATATTCTTTTCAATAGATGAAAGTTCACCCTTTTTACTTAACGTTTCCAAAGTTTTAGATATCGCTTGAATTGAACTTCTTAATACATGATTTGCATAAATTACCATTTTAATACCAAATGCCGGCATATCTTTTTCATTAAATTTAGGATATGTTGTGGGCACTACTACTATTGGTTTTTTTTTTTTAAATTTTTTACAAAATTCTAAAATTTCTTTATTATTTTGCTTTTTTGAGTGAATTAAGATTGCATCTGCACCACTCTCAGAATATGCATTCGCTCTCTTGAGAGCCTCTCTCATTCCCCAACCAGCTATCAAAGCCTCTACTCGAGCAATTACCATAAAGTCAGGATTTTTTTGAGTATTCTTTACTGCTTTGATTTTACCACAAAATTCATCTATATCAGCTAAATCCTGTCTACCTTCAATAAAACTATTTACTTTTGGAAATAATTTATCTTCTATACAAATTGCTGCTATGCCTGCTTTTTCATATTTTTCAACCATGTGAATAACATTATTCACATTACCGTAACCAGTATCACAATCTGCAATTACAGGTAGAGAAGTTGCTTCGTTCATCTCTATAGCTCTTTCTAAATATTCTGTCATTGTTAAAATATTGGCGTCCGGTAAACCATAGGAAGCAGAAATTTCTAAACCTGACGCCCAAACTCCATCAAAATCTGCCTCACCAATTAATTTTGCTCCTAGGCCATCATGAGCTCCTACGATTCTAACTAATTTTTTTTTGAAAAGACTTTTTAATTTTTTACATTTATTTTCAATAAACATATTTATTTTTAATTAAAAATTTTAATAATTTATTGGTATTAAATTTTAGACTGTTTTTATACATATCTAAAGTTAAATCAACTGTTTTGCCTTCTTGGTATTTATAATTAATACCAACAAAATTTTCTATCTTTCTATTTTTAGCTTTAAAGTAATTTTTTTTATAATCTCTCAACTTACATATCTTAAGAGGACATTTTGTAAATACTTCTAATAAATTTTTATTTTTTTTTTTTATCTTTTTTCTCCATAATCTGTCTTGTGCTACACCAGTCACAATTACAAATTTTTTTAATTTAATTAATTCTTTTGCAAATCTTATTTTTTTATCTCCAACTAGATTTCTTGATTTAATATCATACTTTATTAATCTTTGGTTTTTACGAAATACATCGCCATCAATATATTTCAATCTATTTAATCCGATTTTTTTTAGTTTTTTTTTTAAAGAAATAGCTAGACTAGTTTTTCCTGATGAAGGATAACCAGTTATAAATATTATCATTGGAATGAAAGATTTTATTTTTGCCTTCATTGAATTCAGAAAATTTTGCTCAAATAAAAAAATAAATATTTATTTATTCCCTATCTTAGATAACATCTTTTTAATTTCTAGAATATTTAAAAAATTAGAATTATTTCCTGAGTGATATACGAAATTTCTTTGAACATGCTTACCTTTTTCTCTCAAATTATTAATTTTGTAATTATTATTTTCATCATAAAATTTTATTGAAGGTGTAATTACGTAATGATCTTTAAATTCTATTGTTAAGTGAGAGTCATCTGAAGGACAAAGCACTTCATCAATTTTTTCTCCAGGTCTTATCCCGACAATTTTAAATTTAGAGCTCATCGCTTTCGCTAAATCTAAAATTTTTATCGAAGGAATTTTAGGAATAAATATCTCACCTCCACTCATTCTTCTCATTGAGTCGATTACAAATTTTATGCCCTCATCTATTGATATAAAAAATCTTGTCATTTTTTTATCAGTGACTGGAAGAACATTATGTCCATTGTCTAATAATGATTGATAATATGGTACTACAGATCCTCTAGAATTAAATACGTTCCCGTACCTAACAATTGAAAATCTAGTTTTTTTTTTTCCCATCAAATTATTTGCAGCAACAAATAATTTATCAGCTGCAAGCTTGGTTGCTCCATAAATATTAATTGGATTAGCTGCTTTGTCAGTAGATAGAGCTATTATTTTTTCTACATTAGTTTTCAACGCTGCCGTAATAATATTCTGTGCTCCATAAATATTTGTTTTTATACATTCTATCGGGTTGTATTCAGCTGCTGGAACATGTTTTAAAGCTGCGGCATGAATTACAAAATCAATATTATCAAATGCCAAAGTTAATCTCTCCTCATCTCTTACATCTCCAATAAAAAATCTTAAATTTTTATATTTAGAACTATTAAATTTAGATTTCATTTCAAATTGTTTTGCTTCATCTCTTGAAAAGACAACAACCTTTTTCGGCTTAAATTTTTTGTACAAGTATGAGACAAAGTTTGATCCAAAAAATCCTGTTCCGCCAGTTATCAAAATTGATTTATTATTAAACATTTATTAATTCTTATTAATTTCTATAAATTTTTTTATACTTACTATAATTTTTTTCAAATTTTTTTTTTTTAAATCATAAAAAATTGGCAACGACACAGCATTTTTTTGAAATTTTTCAGAATTTATTTTGTTAGTTATCTTAAAATTTCTATTTTTTCTAAAAAAAGAATATCTATAAATTGGTTTATAATGAAATTGAAGATTAATTTTTTTTTTTTTCATAAAATAAATGAATTTTTCTTTATTTACATTGTTGAAATTTTTATAATTTAGTCTGACAATAAATAAATGATATGCAGAAAACTTATTAAAAATTTCATTTGGAGTAATATATTCAGATAGAGGTTCTAGATGTCTATGATAGTATTTTGCAATTGATCTTCTTTTTTTAATAAACTTATCAATAGAACTTAATTGTGAAATTCCTAATGAACAATTAATATCACTCAACCTAAAATTAAATCCAGTATATTTAATATCATAATCCCAATATTTTCTTTTTCTAATAATTCCATGAGATCTATAAAGTCTAGCTCTTTCATATAATTTAGCTGAATTTGTAGAGATGGCGCCACCCTCACCAGTCGTTATAGCTTTAACCGGATGAAATGAGAATGTTGTTATATCTGAATGTTTTGAGCATCCAGTTTTATACAAATTGAATTTATTGATGTATTTTGATCCCAAGGCATGACATGCATCTTCAATTAAAAAAAAATTGTATTTATTTTTAAGTTTTGCAATATCAATTATATTTTGAGATGTCCCGCCTAAGTGCATAGCAACAACACATTTGATTTTTTTAATCTTAAACTTTTTAATACAATCTTCAATATTATTTGCTGACATTTGACCGTTGCTGTCTACATCAGTCAGATAAATTTTTGCACCTATAAAATTACATATTGAAAAGGAAGCTATGAAATTTATTGAAGGCATTATGACAACATCGTTTTTTTTAATTCCCAATGCCAAAAAAGCTAGATGTAGTGCTGAAGTTCCACTATTGCAAACCAATGTAAACTTACTCTTAAAATAATTGTTCAGTTTTTTTTCAAAATTTTCTACTTGTGGTCCCGATGAAATTAATTCATTTCTCAATGACTTCAAGACAAATTTAGAATCTTTTTTATTTATAGACTGTTTACCGTAACTAATTATCTTTTTTTTCATCTTTAATTTTTTTTGGTAAAAGAATATAATAATATTCCATCTCTGATTTTTTTAATGTATCTAAATCCAACCTTTTTTACTAATCTTATAGAGGCTAAATTACTTTTTTTAATAATTGCAAAATAATTATCTTTTGAACTTAATAAATATTCACTCAACATTTTGTAACCAAAACCCTTTTGTCTTGAGTCTTTATTAATATTCCACGACAAAAACTTTCTATTTTTTTCATTGCTAATTCTTAAATAACCTTTGTTTTTTTGAAATATAAGAATTTTATCTTTTTTATTATTAATAATTTTTCTATACCATTTTAAATGATCTAAATAAGATATTTTTCTTTGATAAATAGAATTTTTCCTCGCTGTTTTTTCGAATCTCAAATTAAAAATTAATTTAGCATCATTTAAACTTGCTTTTAAAAACATTGTTATTAGTGAATATCCTTAAAAAAAATTGGCATATTCTTTTTGATTTTTTTTTTTGCTTTTTTTCCAATAACTTTGAAATATTGTGAGGAGTCAATTCCTATTTTAGGTCTTAAAGAAACTATATTATTTTTTGTTAATTTTGTGCGAGGAAGAATTTCCTTTTTTGAGAACAAAGATCTTTTTAAAAATTTAAGAGAGTTATCTTTTTTAGCGCTTTTTTTATAAAGTGATTTATAGATCAAATCTCGGTACGTTACTAATTTTCTAAAATCATTTTTATTTAAAGAAAAACTCGAGTCCTCTGATTTTATCTCATTATTAATTTTAAAATGTTTTTCAATCATCACACAGCCCAGTGGTATTGAAGACAGACTTGAAAATATTGAATTTGTATGGTCGGACAAGCCAATTAAATTTTTTTTAAAATTTTTTTGTAAATCTTTTATAAATGCAATATTTGCCTGCTCTAAATTTGTTGGGTAAGAACTTACACAATGCAAAATTATTACTTTATTATGATACCTATTAATGAAATTTAAGACTTTTTTTATATCTTTTAAATCACTAGCTCCAGTAGACAGAATTATATATTTACCAGTTCTTGCTATGCTAGATATTAAACTAAAATCATTCATTTCTAGAGAGGATACTTTATAGAGTGGAACATTAAATTTTTCTAAAAAATTTACAGCTTTTGAACTGAAAGGTGTACTAAATAGATTTATTCCATTTTTTTTCGCGAGCTTAAATGCATCATAATGCCAATCATATGGGGTATGTGCTTTTTCGTATAAATCCCAAAGGTATTTATTTTTCCATATTCCTTTTTTAATTTTAAAAAAATTATTTTTAGAATTTAAAGTTATATCCTCTGGCTCATAAGTTTGTATTTTTACAAGATCAGCTCCACATTTATGAGCTACCTTAATATGATTCAAAAAAGATTTTTTTGAACCACAATGGTTAGCTGATATTTCAGCTATTATTAATGGTTTCTGATTTTTGTAAAAGTGAATTTTTTTCACTTGTTTTTTGCTCTTAGTTGTTTTGCAATTTTTATAAGTTGATTATCTTTTGTTAAAATATTATTCAATATCTTGATTGTATTTTTTGGATCATTTTTATAAGCTAGCCTTAATAGATCCATCCAGTTTTTGTTGTTATTTTTTCTTATATTTTCAATTTTTTTAAATAACTTATTACTATTTATTTTTTTTTTCATAATTTATTACTATTTATTATTTTATAAAATTTCATTCTATTTTACTATCAATGATATTTTTTAATTTTCTTATTCTTTACAAGATATTTTATATTACATTTTTTAATAATTTCTGATTTATGAGATATTATTATAACTGTTGTTATTTTATTTAATTTCAATATTTCTCTCATTAATTCATTTTCAGTTTTAGGGTCTAGAGAACTTGTTGCTTCATCAAATACAATTAATGAAGGTTTTAATAATAGAGCCCTAGCAATCACAATCCTCTGTTTTTGTCCACCAGACAACCTTACACCATTATTACCTACAATTGTATTTGTCCCGTTTGGTAAAGAATTTACAAATTTATCTAATTGACTAAATTTTAGTGCATTTTGAATTAATTTTTTTTTATTTTTTAATCTTCTACCAAATATAATGTTGTTTTCTATTGTGTCATCAATCAAATATGGAGATTGTGGAACATAGCCAATAGAATTTTTTGAGAAGCTAATTTTTTTATCTATTTTTTTTTTATCAATTGAAATCTTTCCTGAGTCTTTTTGAAGTAGACCAATTATCAAATCAATTAAAGTTGTTTTGCCCTCTCCACTTCTTCCAAAAATTCCAATAATTTTACCTTTTGTTATTTTAAGATTTGCATTTTTGATAATAAATTTTTTTGTTTTGGGGTATTTGAATGAAACATTTTGGAATTCAATTTGTGAATTAAAATTAATATTTTTTGAATTTGTTTTTTTATAATTTAATCTGTTTTTATCAAAATAGACCAAATCTCTATAAAATTTATCAAATATTTCTTGATAGGATCTTATACTTGCAAATGCGTTTGTTATTACGTTGAAACTTGGGATTAATCTAATTGAACACACTGCAATTAAGGTTAGAACCTGTAGTGCATAATCTTTATCATCTAAAGTATTAAATAAAATAAATGCTATAATAACAACAGAAGTTATAGCTGTTAACTCAAAAATTATTCTTGGTAAAGATTTAATAAAACTTCTAAAAAATTCAAATTTATTTACATTAACAACTTCTTTTACAAACTTACTTATTAAAGTTTGATTTATATCCAAAATTATATTTTCCTTTAATGATCCAAAAGCCTGATTTATTATTTTAATTGCATTCGATTGACTTTTAATAAATTTAGATGATAATTGCTTTATTTTATTCTTTATAGATCTATAAAATAATATTGATAGCAGACCAAAAACTGCAAGTATAAATATAATAAAATTAGTTTTAGTAAAAAAAAATATTATAAATATTGCTAATAAAATTAAAAATTCTTTTAATATTAGCAAAATAATAAATATGTATGTTACTGAAAGCTGAACATCGCTGGAAATTTTCCTAATAAGCAAAGATGGATTTTTTAGTAAATTTAGTTCATATGAAGAATTGACAAAATTAGTAAATAAGTACTGAGAATATTTAATTGTCATTAATTGATTTATTTTGGCTTGTAAAAAATTATATAAAATTTGAAGTAATCCTTTAGTTACAAATATTAGAAAAATAATTAACAAAGTATTATGAAAGTTTAAATTATTTAAATTTAAAATTTTAAGATCAAATATAAAATTTTTGGCACTAGAAAATAGTCCTACTAGAGTAGTAATTGATGCTATTCCAACGATTTCAACAATTGTCAAAAAAATTGACAAAATAAACATAAAAATAATACTAAATAAAAATTTCTTTTCTCTCGAAAAAAAATTTAATTTATTGATTATATCTTTCATATTTTTGATTTAATGATTTTTGTAAAAAATTTTAAGTAATCTTGTTATAATTTCTTTTTTATTAATGATACCATTTATAAAACCGTTTATTTTAACATTTTTCAATTTTGATAAACGGTATACAAACACCCATTGCCATAAACTCATTTCTAAAAATACATTGTTTTTTATTCTAAATTTTAATGGGTAAAGTAAATTTATTGTTTTGAAATACCCATAATTTTTTGGAGAACTATTCATATAATAGTTCCAATTATGAATCTTTAATTTTTTTGTTAATTTAGCTAATGCCAATGCAGCAATTATAGCTGAATTACAATACATTGTTTTACAATTAGTTTCAAAATAAGCATCTAGAAGGTAAGAGTTTTTATTCTTTGAACAATATTTTAAGAAATTTTTTCTAGATTTTTTTTCCTCATTGGAAATATAAAGCTTCTTACCATTTTTTTTCCACACTTGAATATAGAGGATATTTAAATTGTATTTTAAATATTCTGATAAAAACGTATTATCAGCTGTGACATAATAAATATTTTTTCCTCTTATAATTAATAATTTTTTTTGAGCAGCAGACAAAAATTTGGCGGTCTCATTTTTAGTATAAAATGGATTCAACAGAAAAATATTTCTATACCTAGCAAAATCTTTACGATTATATTTTTTGGCTCTTATAAATAAATCTGAGGTATCAAATTTAAATTTATTTTTGTTAAATATTTTAAACTCTTCTAACTCTTTTTTATTTAATAAAAATTTTTCCTCATTATTGGGTAATTTTGCTGTTTCTATACTCAATAATCGAACAAGTTTTGGGCAAAAATGAAAAGTTAATATTTGCAGTTTTGCTCTAATTGAAGTTAATAATAAAAATAACTGAACATTAAATGTTCTGTCATTAATAATTCTTAAAAAAATTAGTATTTTTTTTATCATTTTTATTAAGATCTTTAATATCTAATATTTTATTTAAGAATTTTTTTTTTGTATAAATATTCAGCAAATATAAAATCAATTGGATTATCAATATCTATACTTTCCAAATCGTTAATTTCATAAAAAAATGGCTTGTCTCCAATTACATTTTTTTTTGCAATCATTTTTTTTCTTGAAATTATATTTATTCCGTATGTTAATTTCATAATATTTGGCAAATCTTGAGTATTTGGAGAATTTAATGGATTATAATTTAATGGTTTATGGTTCAGCCACAAATGTTCTTTAACATAATTGATTGTGTTCATGCTATCAATTTTTGGGTAAATAGATAAAAATTTTTTAAGAAATTTTTGAATTGTTGTACTTTTTATTAATGGGGCTGTACACGGAGTATACATTAAAAAATCACCTTCAATTGATTTTGCTAGATTTTCGAAAAATTCACTATTAGAACATTTTGAGGATGCAAAATATTTTTCTCTACGGTGATATTGTATTTTATGTTTTTTGGCAATTTTAATTGCAGTTTCTGAGTCTGTGCTCACTATAATTTCATCAATTAAAGCTACTCTTTTTAAAGATTTCAGTTTTATTTCAAATAAATTTGATCCAGCAAAATTTTTAAAGTTTTTATTTTTTATTCTTTTTGAACCTTTTCTGACCGGTAATATAGCTACAATTTTTTTTTTCATAAATTTTTCCAATTTTTATAATTAATACATTTATCATCTATATAAATGTCAGCTATTACTTTTGGGCTATAACCAGATATTTTTTTTTGACCTTCAATATTTTTATTAATAGCGTCAAAAATTAAACCTTTTTTTTTACACCAACTTATAGCTTCTTTTAAAGCAGGATATTTTTTATTGTCTCCTCTGCATGTCCATAATATCAATTTATGCCCTTTTTTTTTTAACTTTTTTAAATTTTTCAAAAGGTCC
>MDTA01190720.1_pt1 | contig 19844 bp, 29 predicted proteins | sample 811151 | NCBI WGS metagenome assembly MDTA01 (sample SAMN05326648, study PRJNA326480) | marine metagenome | isolation source: seawater | place: Indian Ocean: South | collected 2010 | reverse complement strand
CTGGCACCTCATCAAGGTTGCTCACGCTGATTTCTTGATAATCTGCCTTGCAATTCTTTCCCTTTACATCATCAATGTCAAAATATAGGTCGATGATCTTAACTGCCTTGCCATATTGTACGAAGAGAACATCATCAATCTTTGTGCGACTCTTTGCACTTACAACATCATCAAAACCTGCGATTTCACCAGTTGTTTTGAATCGTGGTGCAATTCGTGGGAGTACACTAACAAACAGAATCTTCTTGCAGTTTCTAGCGAGTGGAGAATAATAGAGTCTTGCTGCCTCTCCGATGGTAGTATTTGCGTAATTCTTGATATTCTTGTTCACATTGCTGTTCATTGCCTTTGCAAGAATAGCGCACACTAATTCACCATTATCATCAAAACCTGCGATGTCAATGTCAAACGTGCCACCGAATGCATCTTCGGGGAGTTTATACTCAAACTGCCAGTTTAGTTCAGCGAGATCAGGATTTGCGTTCAGAACCTCATTTAGGAGCACAGTGTGCAGTTCATCAGTACGCTTTGAAGAGCGAACATTTTGGAAGGAAGTTGTGAGGAAGTTTTCAAGAATCATTGCCATTTGTTTAACTTAAACATACAATAGAATGTGCTAAGCACATTTGCAATCGCTCTTGTGACAGTTCCTCAATCGTCCATGGGGTTGCCTGTTCGCCAGTGTGTTCCCGCGCCTTTGTAGTTTATCTCTTTTTTATGCGAAAGTTTCATGATTTGTTGTGTCACTGGTTCATTGATATATGCTTCGATGAACTCTTTACACTCACAAACTGTCTGACCAGAGTAACAATGAACATAGGAGAATGTAGGCGTCCGCGCTTTCACTACATAACGCGCATTGTCATCAACACCTTCAATAATAAATGCGGCGAGTGGTTCACTCCATCCGCCCAACTCCGTAGGATCAGGGAAAATAACATCATCCTCAGTTACCCACACATATTCAATGTATTTGTGGCAATCAATACGCATTGTGCGCTTAATGATGAGTTGGTCGGTCATTCTTTCGAGTTCGAGAAGTTTGTGTTTAATTCTACCCAATTATCTGCCCTCGCTTAATTCATCTTCTAGCAAGTCAGGATAATACTCCTCGACTTCATTGATGAGTTCATTGACACTGTACTTGTCAAAATTGTCATGTAATTGATCTGCAATGATTTGTGCCATTGTTTTAATGTCCATGCCGTCAATCACGCGATCAACGTATGCACTTTGGAGTTCATCACGATCGACGATGTTATCAGTGGTCATGAGAATAACAGAAGGAAGGAGCATTGAATAAAGATAATATCAGCAAGCGAGACACATTGCTGAGTTGAAAAGTTGAGGTTCAGTGTGCATGTCGGTTACTTCGTAACCATAACCCTCCACACGGGAGTATACTTCACGATTGAAATCTTTCTTCAACACATAACGCTTCGATTGAGATTGTCCCATGAATGTAACAGTCTTCAAAATGTAGCGAGTGCTGATCTCACCGTCAGCAAACTTGACGGGGTAGAAGTCAACAACCATGTTTCCAGATTTGGCGGTGAGTTGCATGAAATTCTCAAAATTTCTTTGACCCTTATAGAATACACGAGAATGTGCCCAGATCAAGGATCAGTGGACAGTTCTCTTGGTGTCACATTCAAATTAAAACTTAGCGTCAATCGGTTAGTGTCATTTTTCTGCAATCTTACGCCATGACGTACAAACGAAGGGAACACAATCAGGTCGCCTTCATTGATATTGGGTTCATGAACAGGTGACTGCTCAAAAATGTGAGTATATCCGAGGATTGTATGATCCAAGTTCATATTCTCAAAATAGAATCGTCCATCCTTATCTTTATCGAACTGGATGAAGATCACACCAGAGAAGTTCACGAACTCAGGATAGTTCACATGATGATGTGGTTCTTGTGCATGTCCACTGTTATACAGATTCAACCATGAATTTACGATCTCAATGTCACAATTCGATGGAAAATACTGATACAGATAAGGTGCTAGGACTTGTCCAAGTTCTTCGGGCGGGACGACATCTTTCTCTTCAAAATAAGTCGTGTGAACACTACAATTCCACCTACCCTCAGCATCACTAAGGAGATGCCTAGCAGACTCCAAAAGGGATCCGAATGTCTCCTTGTGATTGTGAATGTGTGCTTGGTGGTATTTGATTGGGAAGAGTGTCGTTTGCATCAGGCGGTGGTGTAAATTTAATCAGTTTCTTGGTGTAATCATATGCATATGTGGTACGATTGCCATGGATACCCCATCCCAACCATTCATAGGCATGATGCATATAATGCTCAACAGTTTGTCCACGTCCTTGTAAAACAAGGGCATAACGTGTCCACTGTGGTTCATTCACCATGTAGCGAAGTTGTGTCGCCAGTGTGCTCGGGTCTCCCCCGTATGTGCGGGCAAAACGGGCAAGTCCATCATATCTGCCCTTTGAGGTCCACTGAATGAGACCATATCCACCAATCAAACATGCATCGTAAGGTAGAATTGCACCGCCTTCACATACATTTGGACGGAAGTTTGATTCTTGTTTGATGTTACCCATGACTGTTGCCAGTGCATTAACATCATGAATCCCCCTCGATTGTAGGAATTCAAGTGTCTGATTCTCTGCTGGTGAGCAGTCTACGCACTTGATAATCGGAGGGGGAGTTGGTGTTGAAGTCAATAACATAATCTAGATTCGAGAGATCAACTAATGAAAGAATGTCAAGATTGCTCTGTATCCAACTGGGACAACTGTGGGGATCGCAGCAACTCGTGTTGGTATTCAAGTTCATTCCACAAACTGTCAATGAGTCCATCGATATATGTACGATGGTTGAGATGTTGAGCAACTCTTTTGAGTTCTAATACCTGCTGTTTTGCAGACTCAATATGATAACATTCTCTACTTCTTACGTCAATACTCATGCGAAACCGCCTCCTTTTGTCTTTTGATCGATCACATCCACAGTAACACAATACTGTGGATAGTTCCACCATGCCTCCATAACTCGCATGTAATCATCAACAATCTTCACACTACCATCGGCACAGTGTATTTTGTATCTATGCCGATCGTAAGGTTTCTCACATGTTTGCTTAAAGAAACTTGGTAAACCTGTCATGATCGTGGATCCATGTTAGTACAGAGATCGGGATCAATCTTACAAAGACGATCCATCTTTTGATCTTGAATTGATTGAACTTTGTTCATTGCAGTGATGCCAATGTTAGCACCAATCAAAACAATGATGAAAGCGAGGGCGATTCTCATGATAATAAAAGAATGAAAGAGGGGAGGTCTCGCGTCAGGAGACACAATTATATAGACCCTCTATGTGATAGTTCAGCGTTGGAACTTGCCGTGCTTGAATGTAGCAAATTCAGGATTGTTGACCCAGCGACCCTGAGTGCAATCCCACACGATGGGCAGCGGTTCGGTCTGGGGAGTGTTCGGTGATGCCTTAGCGAGAACCTCACGAGACTGGGCAAACAGTTCGTCGAGAGTGTAGCGAGCAGGGCGGACGCCGTACATGTGTTGTCTCCGTTGATTACCTAGTAATAATACACGCTCAGGGCGTGCTCACCACTATTTATGGACACTAGGAGAACTGGACCCCAAGGTGTGGACAGATCGCACCGAGACTGATACGAATATCTTTTGTAGGTGGATCTCCATCATGTTCTAGTCTTGAATCAAAGTAAACAATTCTACCTTGTTTGAATTCCACTCTCTCACCCGTCGCAAATGTTGTAGCACCATCACACCCATAAGCATGGTATATGATTGACGTAGCGGGATAATTGAAATCAGTGTGGGTTTGACTAACATGCCCAGGATTTTGTGCATTGACCAATAACCTATGGACATGAGATAGAGGTAGATCAGCACATACATCTTTAAGCATACATTCATTGAAGTATGCGAAGAACCAGTACCAAGGAGTCTCCTCAGTAAATTCATTGTTTCTGATGACAGTATTACCCCAGAATCTTGCCTTTGAATAGTCACCATATGGAGTATTATTATAGAAGAAGGGGAAGTCTGTCGAGAGATAGTTACCCACGTCCCTCACCATCCAACTGGGGAAATAGTCATCAATGACTGTTACTTTGGTATTAAGGTGTGTCATCGTTTAATCAATGGAATCTCAGTGCTCATTACAAAATTAGCAGATACAGTGATACGTTCACTATCCTCACGTTGTGTGTCTACTTGGTGGTGTACATGTGATGGGAAGATAAGTATATCACCTTCCTTACAATCAGGGAACCATGTGTTAATCACTGGATAATGCTTAGAGAAGTATCCAAGGTGACAGTTCTGATCTGGATTGTAGAATAGAAACTTGGCATCTACCTCAGGATCATATTGTAAGAGGTATGCACAACTAAATGTGGTGTTATCTCCTCCACAATGTGTATGCACCTCCTGCGAATCACCCTGCTTATATACATTGATCCAACTTTCCGTCATTTCTATTCGCACGTTGGGTTTCCCACCCAGTTGCTCATGCATATCATCTAAATTAGGACGTATTGCCTTCGCAAACACGTCCCATGAAAAGTCTTCGTTATTGGTATCACTCTCGAAGGAGGATTGCAGTGTGCAATTCCACTCCCTCGGTTGTGATGTATTAGCGAATGCTAATTCTGATAGAAGTAATCCTTTGAGATACTGGTGTGCTTCAACCTCACCATGATAGTAGAACTTAGGAAATAGACCCGATACTTTACCCATTATGCAACAAGAGAGAGGGGAGGAATGCCTTTGACGAAGATAGCATCAACAACATTTTGTAGACGCTTGACAACGTGAGCACCATAAGTCTTGTGGACAGGGACAGTAACAAAACCAGTGGGTTTGTTGTAGAGTCCCCACTCACATGCAGTGAGTTCACCAGACTTCAAACGTGCAGCATCATCTTTATCTAGACGAATAACACGACCGATAGTCTGTGCCATCTCAACAACATTCAAGTTGCGAAGAAGGATGCAGTGAGTGAGACCAGGGACGTTGATACCTTCGCTGAGGATAGAATAGTGGAACACGATGAACTTCTTAGAAGCATCCTTACCCCACTCAGTGAGAGTATTGAAGAATACTTCACGAGATACTTTCACACCGTCGATGATAGCACCGAACTTAGATGTGACGTGCATGACACTGTAACCACGCTCTGCAAGTTGAAGCAGGAGTGTAGTCTTAGAGATCATGTTACCTAGCACACGACTGCTTGGGACAGCGACGAGAACTTTGCTGGCGTGAGTATCATCGAGATTGTCAATGATGTCACGCACAGTGTCAGCATCAACGTCATGAATGTTGTGCTTTGTGCGAGTGTTGTCTGTTTCAAAGGGAACGATAGTTGGAGGGAGGATGTGACCCTGCTCAATCAACTCAGGTGCAGGAACGTTACAAATAACAGGACCATACACGTCGCTGTTGTTCATGGAACGACCATGCTTGCGAGCGATACGAGGAGTAGCAGTGAAAAAGTATGCACGCTCAGAGAGATCAGAACATGCAGCAGTAGCAGCAAAGAAGTGACGAGTCACACTGTTGTGAGACTCATCAAAATATGCAGCATTGATCTCAATACCAGCATCAACAACTTTGTTCAAAGAGTGATAGGTAGTGAAGATAATGCAAGACTCACCTGCTGCACGCGCAGTGTTAGCGAACAGTGCAATCTTGTCAGACTTGGTGCTGCTGAAATGCTGTGTTTCACCACTGTGAGCATGGCAAACGTGAGTCCATGTAGATGAAATGAACTGCATGAACTCATCACACAGTTGATTAGCGAGCAGAATACGAGGAGCAACAACAACAATAGTCTGAGGACCGTTGTTGAGCAGTTGACGAGCGTGCTCGATCATGATGATGGTCTTGCCACCACCAGTAGGGACGATCACCTGACCCTTGTCAGCGGACTGCATAGCAGCGAGAGCGCGGGACTGGTGGGGGCGTAGGGTGATGGTCAAGGCGTGTCTGTGTCAGTACATATATTATACATCACTCATCGTCTTCCACCACCTCTTTGTGCCACTTTCTACACTGGACCTTGTACTCATAATATGGATCAATTCTTGCCTGTCTCTCCCACTCTTCACATTTCAAAATCTCTTTGTAGAGTTTGTCATCATACATTAGCGTTTCTCCATTGCTGGTAACATTTCATTGCCTGGGTGGTCATTAGTCTTGCCACGGTATGCTTTCTTATGTTGGAAGTATGCTGGATCTAATTCTAAATCATCCCAGTCTGCTTCAAATACAACAATACAGCATTTAATCCATGGTGTCTTTGCATGTGGATCCTCGTTAGGTTTCTTACTCACACACAGTGTGATGTATTCATCACTAACGAATTCAATAGTTCCCTCAAAATCCTGATACCTAGCAGGACACCCAGGTTGTACTGCTTTGATGATGTTCCTGATCTCGATAGGAACTGACTCGGAAATAAAGAGGGGAGTGCTCATAGTGTTAGAAGCGAAGTTGGGTTGCCATAGTCACCTTTAACCATGACATTGAATGCTAGTGAGTAACGCCTATTGTGGTCCATGTTAGGTTCAACACAGTGGACTAACTCACTAGGGAATATGAGTACCATGCCTGTCTGTGGTGTGATTCTCCACGACTTGGCATTATATACATTTGTAGCATCACGACGTGGGTCAAGATGTTTGTGGCGTTGATCCATGAACATAATATCACCACAATTAGGATGTGTCCTCAGATACACCACACCACTATACAAACTGTTACGATGTGAATGATCGTTAGCACGTTCCATGTGTTGGTGCATATTGATCCATGAACATGTGAAGTCAACAGTGTGTGATATTGCATCAACACCCTGCACACCAAATACATATTCATCAACGTGTTCTTTTAACCACGTCTTGAAATCTAGGAACTTATCTAGTATCTGTTGTTCAACAGTTTGAGCACCTAGATTATATCCTGCAAAGTTTTGGAATACTAAATCATCAACAGCACCCATGATGTTGGGCATCGCCTCATCAACCGTGACATATATTGGTGATGAGAACAGAGGAATGATCTCAGTGGGTAGTGAAGTTTGCATTGATTAGAATTCTGTTCTTATGTAACTTTGGTGAGTGTCCTGTGTGCATGTGTTCACCATTAAATGTCAGGAGTCTATTTGCCTTTGGTTGTACACGTCGAAAGCGACTGTCGGAAGGATCGCCAAGGATAATAGTATCTCCATCTGAATCATTAACATAGTAGATACACACACGATGAGGTTCTTCACTATCAACATGAAAGTCATGTCTATATCCCTCGGGGTTATATAACGTCATATCTGCACGCACACGAAGACATGCAGAAGACCCAATAGTCTCCTGCATCTTAGCAACTAACTCACAGAATTGTGGGTCACCCTCGTCACTCAACCAGTGATTAAATCCATGTGCTTGTATATCATCACACCCATTGGTGAGAGTTTGTTGGTAGAACCAAGGAAACTCCCAACCAGTGAGTATAGATAACAATTCTGCGTGGTAGTCATCATCGAGAAAGTCATCGATGATGTTCATCTCTGAGATGTAAGGAGGTCGCAATTTCATCAATTAGATTCCTTTTATGATCTGGAAGGTGACCAATCTTGTTGTAATAGTCTTTTTGAAGTAGGAATAGTGCGTGGCGCAGAAGCACCTTCTGCTCTGGATTTAGTGTTGCAGTTTTAAGAAACATGGTCATAGGTGCGGAGACCACTACTATTTAACGGTGGACCACTAGATTGTAGCGTTTCCTGTCAGAACAGCAACACCTTTTCGGGGTCCAAATTGGAAGAGATAATGAAAGTCTCGGTCCTTTGGTGTGTAGGGTATTGTGGTATGCCCTAGAAGGAAAGTATAGCACATCCCCAGGTGTAAGTAAAGTATCTATTGCTATTGTCAACTCATCCTCACTTGGTGTGTAGGGAGGATCTTCTCCTTCAATAAGATGTGATGCTCGTTCATTATATACTTGCCACCTCGTTTCTCCATCCATTTGTATGATGAAGTTGACGGGTTTGTCCCAGTGTGGTTTGAAACTTGGGTGCGAATTGTCAGCGCCATTAGTAATAAAAATGTGACAGTCAGCGCATCCATCAAAGGTCTCTTCAATCTTTGACAGTAATTCATCAACTTGTGGTTTACCATGACCATATTTACATATGTTAATAGTATAACCCATATTAGCAAGTTCAAAGAGTTCTTGCTTCTTTGGTACACCCATATAAAACCATGGTTCTTCCACCTGTTCTAGATCCATGCGTCTACCATTATCATCAATCACTGTGATAACGTGATTCCATGGAGCATTCAGGGCATCTTCGGCATCTTGCCATGTAACAAATGGTTCAATAGCATTGCGCCACACTCGTGGACGATCGTCTGCCTGATATACCTCAGGATTCAGAAACTCTGGGTTTGAAATTAACATTGAGTGCAATCCTATATCCTGTGGTAGGTGATGATGATGCATGTAATACATCACCCTTAAATACAACCATCTTGCCACGCTCAGGTGACACTCTCAACTGACATTGACGTTGAAATATACTCATCTCATCAGTAAAGAAGATAGTATCACCATCACTATCATTCACATAATATAATGCAGTGATGTGTTCTTCTTCAAAGTCTACATGTGGACAGTGATGTTCTAGTTTGTCAGGTAGTAGGCAACCAAGGCGAACGCGATAAACATCAGAAAAATCTTGACCAGCAGCATCAGCAATAATCCTCAACGCAGATTCAAATAGATCGTAGTATTGTGAGACAGGTTCATAGTCCATCACCACAACATGTGAGAATGAACTGTTATCAAACTTACCCTCGTATGGTCTCCATCCACCATCAGCAAACGTGGTCTCTTTAACAAGATACCATGGGAACTGTTGTTGTGTTACAAGTCCCTCAATCTGATCCTGAATAATATCAGGCAATGGATAATCAGAACTCAATAACATATTGCTTACGGTCGCTGGGTACATCACGGGGATACATGCAAGGGATAGACATTGATAGACGCTTACCACCAGGGAATGGTTTGTGATACGTTCTAGCAGGGATGTACATAACATCTCCCTCCTGTAATACTGTATCGAGAGCGATAGTTAGTTCCTGACCTGCCTTGTCTGGTAGATAAGGTTCGTCTGTCATTTCGATCAGACCACTACATCTCTCCTCAAATACATTCCAGTGTGTTTCACCTTCAATCTGACAAATAAAGTTTGGTGGTAGATCCCAGTGAGCACCAAATGACTTGCTGCCTTCCTTAGCACTACCAAATATATGTGCGTCACAATTACAATCAAACATCGCTTCAATGTTCTCCAACAGATTATCTACTGCTGGATTGTAATGACCATACTGTTCAATGATAAATGTATGACCCTCATTGATTGCTTGGAATAGTTCTTCCTTGTGTGCAACACCTTTCTCATACCATACTTCAAATTTCTCAGGTAGCATCAATCGACGACCCTCCATATTGAGGATCTGAGTTCTATAATACCATGGATTATTAAAACAGTGTGTGACTGTATCCCAGTTGACATACTGTGAGAGATTATCTAATGCCTTACGCCATACTTTTGGTTTATCACCACACACAAACTCCTTAGGATTGAGGAATGGTAGTATCAATTTATTCATAAGTCTCCCTCAGTAGGATCAATAGGACAACCTGCAACATTGATACTTATAGCAATACGATCACCCGTCGCAGGTTGTGTTCTATGCTTCAACCATGATGGGAAGATGAGATAATCAAATGATTCTGCTGGCATTGTATGCCAATCAAGTCCACCACCTGCACCAGTCCAGTCATCATATGGTTGTTCCAATGGTGTCATGCGAAGAATATCTTCCATTGGATTCTTAAACTGGATGTGTCCACCCTCTGCATCTTTCTTCAAATAATATACAATCGACACATGTGATTTACTACGTCCACCACTCACATGACAATGCTCACCAGTTGTATCACCTGCCATGTGACGATTGCACCACATGCTATCAATATACACATGCCAATCCCATCTTAGGTTTACATCATACTTCCAATAAGCATGTGCAGCAGTCATGACAGGATGTAGCATCCAGTCAAACTCTTCATGGTCAAATAGTTCTTTGCCACCTAACACAGGTGCTGTTGATTGTCCTGATTCTAGTGCCCATTTACCACGATTTGACTTTGCCCAATAACTATCAAGGACGGCAAGAGTAGCATCTAAGTCTTTCTTAGATGGTTCAAGTCGTCCTTTGATTACAGGTGTGTAGAATAACTTACTTAGCATTCTTTCTAATAGTATTGTACAAGTTTTCCTTGTTTCTCACTGGTACGAAATTAAATGAGATACTAATTCTATCATCCTCTGTCTGATTGTCTCGCACAGCATGAGGAACCCATGCAGGAAATAAGAATAGTCTACCAGCAAGTGGTGGATATTCATATGTAGTATCAGTATGTGGCACTGCTGCGGTAGACATATCCTCAGCAATACCAAGAGAATGGATTAGATAACCCTCAGTATGATCCTTATAGAATACTAACTTACCACACTCACCCTCTGGTACTTTGACATAAAAGACACCAGACATCACAGCACCAGGATGTACATGGACCTCGTTATATCCTCCATGTCCATTGATGTTCATCCAGACATTTGCATACTCAATATGTGACATCTCTGCCCCATATGTACCAAATGCTATCTCTGCATTCTTTTTAATAACATGCAGCAGTTTCTTAAACTCATCACCTTCAAGTGATTCGTCATTCAATATCTGCTCACCCAAATAATCAGGGGACTGATAGTTCAGTTCCCCACGATTACTACGGTATTGACCTTCATTATTGTTCGCAATGTCGAGAACAATATCAGTCATTGCATTGACATCAATATCTAGATCAGTCCACCACACAGGTGTGGGGAAAATATAATCAAGATTCATTACTTAGTCTTATTCAGTTCTTCGTCAGTTGCTGCTTGGTTGCTCTCCCAGTTACTAAACTTGGAGTAATCCTTACCTTTCTTACTGTAAGGAGAGTTAGTCTTAACTTTGACCAACTTACGCTTCTCTTGGATCTCACTTTCAATCCAAGGTTCAGGATCAACACCTTGAATAAACTGACGGTGGAGGTTGAGTGTTTCCAGTCCACCTTCCAGTTTCACAATTTCATCGCGAAGTGCATTCATCTTAGTGAAGTCAACACGAGTCTCTTGCTTATCAAATGACATTGCACTCAATGCCTCATGAAGTTCAGAATACTCATTGTATTTCTCACGATGTTGATACATCAGGTTACGCCAGAGATCATCAAAAGTCTTAACTGCTTCCTTTGCAGATTCAACTTCTTCGATAAGTTCAGGCGGAAGGTCCACTTCAAGTGCTTCTTCTAGCACTTCTTGTGATACAGTTTCCTCAGACATAATCATTCCTTGTAAATAGTGTTCTTTTGGAACTGGTACGACGACGGTAGAGTCATGCACCAATCATACATCTCTTTGTCCCATTCGTCAAACCGACGTTCTGCTTCGAGCATATCTTCGGCATCTTCAACTGGGTCGAGACCATTTTGTAACCTTTTCAGGGTCAACGTGTGATTATTTAGTGGGTTAAATCCCATACCTGCTGCAATATACCTCAACCCATCATTATGTTGTGGATCACCAGCAAAATCATAGATCACATGTTTCTCGGATGCATATCTCATGAAGAGATTATCAAGGGCACCAGTAGAGAAATCATATTCTATTTCGTTAGCAACATATTGCCAGTATTCTGTCTCTCTATTAGAGAAAGCATAGTGAGCAGCAATGAAGTTTTTGAATCCTTCAATTTCTAGATCACATACTAAGTTTACCATATCAACTTCTACCCTAGGAACGAATCCCTGACGCCCTGAGAGCGTATTACATAGGCGAACGATCTGTTCATGGGTAACAAGCAGTCCCGTCGCTTCTAGGGGTTCTACGAAGCAGTTAGAGAGACCAATAGCACATACATTCTTGACCCATGATTTCTCATGTTTACCATTTCTAAATGGTACATGGTTGAATGATGCTTTATCTGCACGTTCTTTGCCTCTGGTTCTAATCAGATAGTCATACAGTTGATGTTCTGCCTCACCCTTAGTTGCAAACCCAGACGAGTATACATATCCAACACCAGATCTCTCCCACAATGGTACATCCCACACCCAACCATTTTCAATGGCAGTACAGTTTGTGCTGTTAGTAATCTCTGTCTCTTTATCTTCATGGGGCATGTGACATGTCACAGCACTATCATTAAGAAGACAACCACCACCATCCTTGTGGAATGAAACAAACTCTTGCTTCATATATCCACCAAGTAACAGTGACTTAAAACCTGTACAGTCAATGTATAGATCATACTCAAACTCACGATCATCGTCAGTGATGAGTTTAGTAATATATCCTCGACTATCTTTCTCACAACGAGCAATGGTGCCTTGATGATACTCAATACCACCAGGGATACACCAGTTGTTCTTCAACCACTGACCAAACTTAATAGCATCCATATGGTATGCAGTATCCTGTTCAAAGTTGAACCTAGGATCGTCAGTTAGTTTGTTGTGATGTGCTAATTGTCCCACCAAGTTGTGGAGACGTGCAAATGAATTTCTAGTAAACTTCTCTGGTTTCTGCAAGTTAAGCATAAACCATGATAACCACCCATGTGGGCAGTCTTCTAATCTTTCTTGTGCAGATCCAAAGGGATAATCCCAGGTTTCTCCTTTCTGATAGAAGTCATTGAACCTGATATTAGTTTTATATGTGGATCCAGTATCTTTCATCCACATATGATCTTCTAAACCAAGGATGGCAAAGAAGTCATTGATCTGACCTAATGTGGACTCACCTACACCAATAACAGGGTGCTCAGGTGATTCAATCAGTGAAGTTTTAATATGTGGGCAAAGTTTCAAAAGGGCGGCAGCGGTCATCCAACCAGCAGTGCCGCCCCCCACGATGAGGACATTACGAATTTGCATAAATTAGTCTTCTCTGACTGTCTCAGGATGTTCAGTTGCTGCTTCACCCAGTTCAGGGTTAGTATCTACTGCTTCGGCAGATGCAGGGGCAGTAGTAACAGGTTGCTCTGCCATAGTTTCAGTGGCAGGTGCATCATGAAGATCAGGGTTGTATGCACCAACCTTGAACTCTTTCTGTGCTTCCACAGGAATCTCAAACTCAGTCAACCATGCAGGAATCTCTTCACTATGAGGGAAAGGTTCATCAGGTAGAACTTTGTTACCTTCTTCGTCACGAGGTACAGCAGGCATGTCACTCTTCACACCAGCAATATGCTTGAAGAATTCACCACCCTTGGCAGCATCGCCGAAGAGTCCTGCTTCAATGTCTTTATACAACTTACTAAGTTGTTCCCCAGGATCACCATAGGCAACAATACGAAGAACCTCAGGATCATGGAATTCAAAGTCAGGAATCCACTCACCAAGTTCAAGTTTCCAGTCGATAGTACCTTCGTCAGGAATATCGATCCATCTCAAACCAGAACCAGGTCCAGTGTAGACTTCAAACTCTTCACCTTCACCGATGATGTCTGTAATAAATCCGTCTGCGCGGACAAGTGCTCTTTTCATTGTTCTTTAATCGAATTCGTAAACGACAACAATACCCTGACGACCGTCGCCGCCACGTTCTCTGTTTCTAGCAGAAGAACCGCCAGCACCGTAAGCAGCATGACCTCTATGGCGCTGCGCCCACTGTTGCTGTCTGTGAGAAGTTGGTGAAGAACCACCCCAGAAGGAGTGTCCACCATGACCGAGACCAGGAGGATTACGGTGACCCTGTGAAGAACCACCATAGATTCTTACAGCACCCTGAGAGGGGTTACCACCAGTAGATCCATCATGTTGTTGTCTACGGTTTGCACCCTGTCCACCACCAGATGAACAGTAGTTACCGAAACTTGATGTACCACCATTGCCACCACGTTGAGAATAGTTAGTACCACCACCTGCACCACCCACGGTCACAGAGATAGAGTTAATGTTCTGAACGTTGACAATCTGCTCAGTGTGTGCGCCAGCAGCACCAGATTCTCCATAACCTGATCCACCGCCACCACCAGCAGTACACATAACCCAGATACGTTTAATACCTGTTGGTTTGTTCCAAGTGGAATTACTATTGTACACTGAGATAGACTTAGGTCCACCACCAGTTTGTACAGTTGCCCACGACATCGATGTGCCGTTGGTAGAGAGATACTTACCTGATTGTCCCGAGATAGATGGGATAACCTGAGAAGATGAACCACCGATAGTTCCATTGATTACGATGTTACTAACGGTAAGAGTACCGTTCACAGTAATAGAACCAGAACTGAGGTTAAGTCCACCAGAACCAGATAGGTCTCTAATTGAAGATACTTTAAGGGTACTCATTGATTACTAGGTCTCCTTCGTTGTTATTTATATCAAATGAATTCGTAGACTACGATGATGCCTTGGCGTCCATCACCACCACGTTCTCTGTTTCTAGCGGATGATCCACCAGCACCATAAGCGGCGTGTGATCTGTGTCTCTGTGCCCACTGTTGTTGTCTATGAGACGTAGGAGAAGATCCACCCCAGAACGATCCACCACCATGTCCTAGACCTGGGGGATTTCGGTGACCTTGACTTGACCCTCCATAAATTCTAACAGCACCTTGTGATGGGTTCCCGCCTGTGGATCCATCGTGCTGCTGTCTGCGATTTGCGCCTTGACCGCCACCTGATGAGCAGTAGTTACCAAATGATGACGTTCCACCATTGCCACCACGCTGACTGTAATTAGTACCACCACCAGCGCCACCAACTGTAACACTAATCGAGTTGATATTTTGAACATCTACAAAAGTCTCCGTGTGAGCACCAGCAGCACCTGATTCACCATAACCTGAACCACCGCCGCCGCCACCAGTACATTTAACCCAGATACGCTTAACTCCACTAGGTTTGTTCCAAGTGGAGTTGCTATTATATACTGAAATACTATTTGGAAGACCTAAGTTACCACCACCTTGTTGCCAAGAGATAGTAGAACCATTGGTGTAAAGAAACTTACCACCTTGACCCGACTGTGATGGAATAATATATCCAGAGGATCCAGTTACGTTTCCGTTAATGACAATATGAGTTACATTGAGAGTCCCGTTCGCAGTAATAGAACCACCAGAGAAGGACATGCCCCCTTGGTTACCCAGATCTTTTACTTGTGCTACATTTAGTCGAGTCATTGTTGTTGATCTAACTCTTTTCTTTTATTTAGTTGTTCAGCATCTACATGTTGAAGTGGAACAACCCTGAACGCATACTTACCATTATCTAGGATCTCAGGAATAAAGTTCATACTAATAGTAGTACGTCCCTTCCAGAGATTGAAGACACCTTCATAACCATGCACAGTCTCTGCTGACCATATAAACAGACAACCTTCTTGTGGTTTGGTCTGGTGAACTTCCTTTGTATATTTATTACCTTCGTTTGCTATACGAGGTGATCTCATCTGTTGAATAACTGGATGTCCCTCTTTCTGAGGTACACGATAGAAATCCAATGGTGAATGAATCTTGGGATCAAAGTCAACAAAATATGTACCAACGATGATACAGTTGTTGTGGTTATGTTTGATCTGCCAACAATGCTCTTTCGAGCAATGATTCAACCAACAGTCAGTAATCAATAGATTAGATCCATTGAGTTCATATTCTAACACATCAGTGAAGTAGTCAGTCGCTGCGTCTAACAGAAACTTCTCAAAGTCTTTGAATCGATCATCATAACGTAAAAGATTACTATTAGAGATATTAAAGTAATGGTGCAGATTCTCCTCTGCTACATTACTATTCCACTCAGGATGCCCTGGTTGTATCTCATCAATGATCTTAGAACATACTTCCTTGATAACCTCATTGTCGCCATCATAATAATACTTCCCAAAGACTTGTGGGAAGTATTCTTCAAGTTCACGTTTCATCTATTATGTTGATTAGTTGATAACAAATAGTAACTTCCGATACTGTATGCACCACCGTCATTGAATCCGATGTTGCTAAGGTTTTTCAAGTTATTTCTTGATCCACCGTACATATTTAGATAACCGCTGTCAGAGTAGTCACCATTAGGTTCAGAGTGGGTGTTGTCTCTCAACCACCACTTTCCACCATCAGGTACACGCCACTCACCAACATTGTTACCACCATAGTCAGATGACCTCATAATACGAGAGGTGTAGTTACCTCCACCACCGTTCTTGAAGACAGCGCCACACCCAACAAAGAAGTTAGGCCAGTTACCTCCATTGACGATTGTAGCATAGTTAGCAGCAGCACGCCATGCATACTTGGAGCGACCATAGAACATATCAAGACCAAAGTCAACACCAGAGTGATACTGACCATTGTAATTCACACTACGACCACCACCATTGATGGGATAGAAGTCATAACCACCACCATCCTCTGTGGTGTCAACATACATTTGCAGTGCGTTGGGCATACTGTGTGACTGGATCCAGTATGTTCCACTGCTATTGCAGTGTCCAAATTCTACACCAAACTTACCAGATTCAAGTGGAGAACTAGGTGAACCACCGTCACCAAAGTTCAGTTCAGATGCATTAACAATCTCTAACTTAGCATGGGAGATATAATATGCTTCGTCACCTCTACTTTGGTTCAGTCCAGTATAGTGTTCAATACTAATACTACCAGAGGTATGTTGTCTCCAACCAGATGAGAACTTAATATATCCCATTGATGAGTCGTTAGAACCATTCCATGGTTCATAACTATAATCAACGTTGAAACGTGCTAACAATACAGGAGAAGTTTCAGACTGGTTATGGTCACAGTTCATCTCTCTGAATCTGTTCTCATTCCAGATCTTACGCCAGTTAGCAATACGATTGCCATCAATGTTGACATATTGATACTCATTATCCCATGAGTCAACATGGTGAATGACACACGAATACTTAATGTATTGGTGTGATGGTAATCCACTCAGGTTGAGTGTATAAGATCTAGGAGATCCACCCCAACCATGCCAATATCCTGTGCTAGAAAACTCAGGACGTGCATACATACTGGAATACTCACTGCGATTCCAGTTAGAGAGATAGTTACGACAGTCGTTTCCTTCGTCGTACCAAACTTCTCGTTGGGCAAAACCTCCGCCACCACCGCCTCCGATAGTAGCAATTTTAGCGAGTCCAATACTAGGCATAATTAGTTATCTTCAAATCCTTGTGGGTTCAAGAACACTCTCCATGTAGCACCATCTAGGTAGAAGAAGAAGTTCAAGAGATCATATCCACTACCAGGCGAGAATGAACCGTTCAATGTAGCAGTCTGACCGTTGATTTGTACACTACTAAGGTTACAAGACGTAGCAGTTGCTTGTCTAATCAAAACCTGTGCAACATACATGAAACCAGCAACATTAGGGACGTTCTGGAAATTCAATGTAAAGTTGTTAGTAAATGTAGTAGGGTTTTGAGTTTCAAAGATTTGTGCTGCTGAATGATCCAAAGCAACTGTACTTGACAGTGCGAAAGAAATCATTCTTTCTTTGGTTTGACCAAATTCAAAGGTCGAACCAGCAACCATTCTCAGATGGTTGTTAACAGCAGCGTAGTTGAAATATCTATATGATGACAGATCTTCGTCAACACCAATCAGTGTCCACGTTGCACCATTTTCAATGGTAACAGTACGACCGTTAGCAATAGTAATAGGAGCAGCAGAGAAACCGTTGCTAAACTCTACGCCATTATTAGCACTTGGACCAATAGTTAAGTTTTCATTGATAGTAGTACCGTTAGTTCTGATAATAGAATCTTCACCAACAGATGGTCCACCACCACCAACATCGTCCCAACCAGGAGAACCAGGACCGTTAACATCAGGGAGATAACCCTGAATGATCTTCTCAGTTTCGTTATATACAATCGTACCGAGAGCAACAGTACCTAGTGCATTGATTTCAGTCTGGTTGAGATTAGGCAAGTTGATCTGCTCTGTGACAGTCAGGGCGGTGATGATCGCCCTTGTCGCATCGCTAATCTGATTACCTATAATTTTTGTGGACATTAGATTCTCTTGCTAATTGTTTAGATAACAAGTTCACGAATTTGAATCACGTCACCTGTGGCAGGAATAGTCGCGCCACCAATAGAGAAGTCAACAGCATTACCAGTTACGGTGTAGTCAACACCAGGGACCTGACATACACCATTCAAGAATACAAGTACAGAGTATGCAGTATGACCAGGAGAGATTGCAAAGGTAACAGTAGAACCGTTGCCATTGTAAGTGATACCGTTGTTACCACTACTTAAACCTGTCGCTAATCTATATTTATCTGCACAACCATACTTTCCTGATACGTCAATGTCACCATTGAAGAAAGTATTACCGCTAACCTTCAATCGGTTAGAGGCATCAGGTGCCATACCAATACCATAATTAGTGACACCAGAATAGCGTTGGGATGTAATCGGAGCAGTATCACTCAGACCCATCTTATACCATGTACCAGCATCATATACCCAACCAAGTGATTGACCTGGGGTCCAGTCAATGTTGTAGCAGATGTCTCCACTGTTAAATGCAAGACCAGAGTCAAGATCAGGGAGTCCAGCAACTTCTTCTGCGAGGAAAGTCTGTTTCAGAACAGTACCATCATCGTTAGAATAAGTAAACTTCAACGACTGGATCTCATCCTGTGATGTCAGTTTCTTCTGCAAGGTCACAGGACCAGAGAATACTGACTCCAACTGGTTAGATGCACCACCAATCACGGTGAGTTTATCAGTCAGCACCAACTCAGAGAACGTCTCAATAGTTGTGCCTTCCTCACCCAACACATTCAACTGTGCAATATCTTCGTTAGTGATCTGACCCGTAACAGGGTTAATCACCTGGTTACCCACGAAGAGTTCACCATCACTGTTCACACCAGAGTAGTATGCAACACCTGCTGCTTCTTTGAGTGACTGTGATAGTCTAACCTGTTCAGGTTTGAGCACTTCCACCTGCGTAGATGGGAATGCAGTTGAGTAGTTACCAGGACCGAAACCAAGATACTCAAACGTGTGACCAGATGCTCTAAGAATAGAGTATCTTCTCAATTCACAGAGAATAGGTTGGACACTATTGTCAGCGTTAAGTTTCAGTGGGATCTTACGATCTTCTGCTTCACCAAGACGTGCAGTAACAGAAATACCATTCAACACGTTAGATGTGGTGTTATAACCTAGGTTATTCTCACTCTCAAGCAGGAAGAATTGTGATGTCTCCTTAGTAATAGATCTCTCTGTATCTTCATTAGGCACAGGAGATGCACCATCAGTTGTCCTAACAAGACCCAAAGTCTCGTTGTCAGCAACAGACACAGATGCAGCAGGATCAGCGACAGGGTTATCTCTGTCAAATGCAGGATAAAGATCAACTGTCTGCTGTGAGAAGAAGAAGTCGTTAAAGTTAGAGGTAGATGGTGACACCGAAGCATTCAACAGTGTCAGATAGTAAATACCATCTTGCACACCTCTTTCAAACTCTTGATATGTCTCAGTAGCATAGATGTAGTAGGTCTTACTATATGCAGGTGAGTTTGTTTCACTAGATCTAGGTTGCAATACGAAACCAGTGATGGGCTCTCTGGGCACAGGGAATGCATCCTTGTCGAGCACATAACGGTAACGATATACTCTGTCAACCAAGTTACGAGCATCAGGCACCCTACGGATGTAAGTTGTAGGT
>MDTA01187242.1_pt1 | contig 19850 bp, 23 predicted proteins | sample 811151 | NCBI WGS metagenome assembly MDTA01 (sample SAMN05326648, study PRJNA326480) | marine metagenome | isolation source: seawater | place: Indian Ocean: South | collected 2010 | reverse complement strand
TGGCGGAAGTTCTATATCAATAACTTCTGTCCAATAGTCTCTTGGAACATTTATTTGTGCTGGCGCGGAACCTCTTATAGCTTTTTCAATAACTCTATTTAAAACTTCTGCCATTCTAGATGGGTCTCTTACTTCCTCTTGATAACAAACCATATCTTTAAATAAATTCATTTGCTCAACTTCTTGGAAACCTCCTTGACCCATGGTTTTGTTTGCTGCCTGAGGTGTAACTAGTAAAAGTGGTGTGTGGTTCCAGTAAGCAGTTTTGATTGGGGTTACTAAGCCAGTTATTCCTGGACCATTTTGAGCTATGACCATTGACATCTTTCCAGTCGCTCTTGTGTAACCATCTGCTATCAAACCTCCGTTTGTTTCATGAGCTACATCCCAGAAAGTAATTCCAGCTTTTGGAAATAAATCTGATATAGGCATAAAAGCAGAACCTATTATTCCAAATGAATGTTCGATTCCATGCATTTGAAGAACTTTTACAAAAGCCTCTTCTGTTGTCATTTTTGTCATAGTTAAAATCTTTCTAAAAAATTAAATTTTTTATTTGTTAATGTGAACGATTAATATATAAGATCTATCAAAATTCAAATAAAGAAATCGTCACAATGACAGCGACTGATATTATAATACATGATGAAAAAGACAACGTAGGTGTTGTAGTTATTGAGAAAATAACCCCTAATCAAGACTGTAATTGTTGGATTATGGAAAATGACAAATCTACTAAAATTCAATCAATAAATGAGATACCTTTGGGACATAAAATTGCTATGGTTGATTTAAAAGAAGGGGATACTATTCTTAAATATGGTCATGATATTGGGAAAGTTGTCAAAGCTATTAAAAAAGGCGAGCATGTTCATGTTCATAATGTAAAAACAAAAAAGTGGTAAATATGGAAATCCCAAAAAGTTTTTTAGGTTATAAAAGAGAAAATAGCAGAGCAGGCACTAGAAATCATGTAATCATTTTACCAGTTGATGATATATCAAATGCATGTGCTGAAGCTGTAGCAAATAATATTAAAGGTACGATTGCTCTTCCACATTCATATGGAAGATTACAATTTGGTGCTGACTTAGAACTTCATTTTAGAACAATGATTGGAACAGGTAAAAATCCAAATGTAGCGGCAGTAATAGTTATTGGTATAGAACCTAAATGGACAAAAAAAATTGTAGACGCTATAGCAACTACAGGTAAACCTGTTGAAGGTTTTAGTATTGAAGGTGTAGGAGATATAGATACAATTGCAAAAGTTTCAAAAAAAGCTCAAGAGTTTTCAATGTGGGCATCGGAAAAACAAAGAGAAGAATGTCCTTTAAGTGACTTATGGATATCGGTAAAGTGTGGAGAGTCTGACACTACTTCTGGATTAGCCTCAAATCCTACAGTTGGTAATTTAATGGATAAATTAGAGCCACTTGGCGTTCATTTATGTTTTGGTGAGACATCAGAATTAACAGGTGCAGAAAACGTATGTGCTAAAAGAGGAAAAACACCTGAGGCTCAAGAAAAATTTATGAAAACTTGGAGTTCATACAACGATTTTATCTTAAAAGAAGCCACTGATGATTTGTCAGAAAGTCAACCTACTGCTGGAAATATAGCCGGTGGTCTAACAACAATTGAGGAAAAAGCATTTGGAAACTTTCAAAAAATTGGATCTAGACAATTTATAGATGTTTTGGAACCTGCTGAAGAACCGACTAAAGGAAAAGGACTATATTTTATGGATACGTCCTCAGCTGCCGCTGAATGTGTGACTTTACAAGCTGCTGGTGGATTTAATATCCATCTTTTCCCAACTGGACAAGGAAATATTATTGGGAATCCAATTGAGCCAGTTATTAAACTAACTGCTAATCCATTAACAGCAAAAACTATGAGTGAACATATTGACGTAGATGTTTCAAAAATTTTATCTCGTCAAATGAATTTAGATCAAGCAGGAGATGAATTAATTAAAGCTACTTTAAAAGTTGCCAATGGAAGACTTACTTGCGCTGAAGCTTTAGGTCATAAAGAATTTGTTATGACTAAACTTTATAGAAGCGCTTAATCACTTGCTTTAAGTTTTGCTATCCTTTTTTTATTCCAATTAGAGATAAATCGTCTAAGACCTGCCGCTGCTACACCTAATACAACAGCAAGAACAACAGAAGTCAGTCCATAAAATGTTGGAAGATCTTTTGAATATTGCAAAATAAATTCATCTAACAAACTTAATTGATTAATTCCATTAGCTACTGTTTCAACTACAATTTCCTCTTTAATAAATCTATTATAAGCAATCGCGATGCCTACAGCTAAAATCAAAATTGCTAAAATAGTTTTAAATTCTGAACTATCAATTTTTTCTCCTAACTTTTGACCCACTTGTACTCCTAAGATGGATCCCAAGATTAAAATAGTTATTAAAACTAAATCAATTGTTCCATAATTAAGAGCATGCAACACAGTTACAATTGCACTAACAAATATTGTCACAAATAAAGAGGTGCCTGGAATTAATTTAGTTGGCATACCTATTATATAAATCATTGCAGGCACTAATATAAATGCTCCACCGATACCCATAATAGCTGCTATATAACCAACAATTAAACCAATAATTATTGGAGTAAATGCACTCTCGTAAACTTTAGATTTTTTAAATCTCATTCTAAATGGAAGCCCATGTATCCAATAATGAGGGTGTAATTTTTTCTTAACTATTATTTTTCTTCTAGCTTTATCAATTTCTGATACACCTTGGAGTAACATAAAAGTTCCAAGAATTGCCAAAATATACATGTATGCTAAAGCTATTACGTCATTGATCTTTCCAATATCTTTAAGGTAGGTAAAAGTTAATATTCCTAATAATGTCCCAAAAATTCCTCCAAAAACAATCATAAATCCCATTTTATAATCAAGAGTACCTTTTAAATAGTGAGTAGTTGAACCTGAAACAGATGTTCCTAATATATTGCTAGCTTCGTTTGGAACTGCATATGCTGGTGGTATTCCTAAAAAAATTAAAAAAGGAGTCATTAAAAAACCTCCTCCTACACCGAAAAGTCCAGAAAGAACTCCTACGAATAAACTAAGGATAAATATATAAACTATGTTAATTTCTACTTGAGCAATTGGAAGAAAGTACTCCATAACTCTAACTAATCCTCTAAGTTATGAAAGTCAACTATTTGATTAATTTGTAAAGAAAGTTCCAAATAAAATTAAACTCCAATATGTAGCAAGACCAAAATATATAGTATTTTTTAAGGTTATTAATGTATTAAAATTTGGAAGATGCTTAATTATATTTTTTGTATTTTGATAAAATTTATTAAGCATAATTGGGAATTACACCCGTAGACAATATTTTGCAAGCTTATTTTTGAAAAAAAATTATTTTTTTTAAAAGATTGTTGCTCCAAATACTTTGGTCGACCCGCCTTCTTCTCCTAAAACTAGTCTGCCAATAAATTCGCCTGGTATCTTGGTGCTTGTCTGTTTATACAAGATTGTAACGTACTGCCCTCTTCTAAGGCAACCAATTGCCTTACAGCCCTCTGATAGTGATGAAATAAGCTCATTGTTTGCCCATTGTTTGCCTAACTCGACTTCATTTGCTCCATATAACATTTGAGAAGAGAAATCTTTTGTAAATCCTCCATAATCTTTTATGTTTGATGATTTAACCAAATTTGCCCAAATTGGTTCTGCTATATCAATTATTTCTTGATCGGACTTATCTATTAGGCTCATCTTATCTTAAGATGCTTCTTTTTTCTCTTTTTCATCTACAATATGATAAACAGGAGCCTTCTCCATTGTAAATTTACCTGTTTTTGGATCTCTTCTAGACAATGTTAAACAATGCCAATTTTCGTCGTCTAACTTCATAAAATCACCCCTGTAGTAATAACCGGGCCAACGAGTTTCTTGTCTAAAAAGTGTATGTTCTGTAACACATTGAGATGTTAAAGTCCTGTGTTTTAACTCCCACGCTCTCATAAGTTGGTGATAGTCTTCAGCCCCAACATTTTCCAAATCCTCTTGAAGCCAATCTAATAACTCTAAACCTTTTTTAAGTGTATTTTCGTTTGTCATATAATTATAGGAAATGCCACCAACATATTCATCCATAATTTTTTGAAGACGTTGAAGGCCTTGAATTGGCGAAATATAACTTGGGGAGACTGTTCCTCCCGTTATCTCATTTCTTCCAACGGTATAATTTTCTAAAGGTTTAAAGATGATTTTCTTAAAATCTTCACATTGTTTATCCGTTACTTTTAGGTCTTTTGCTTTTTCTTCTTCTATGTATTTTACTGCCGCTTTAGCTGCTAATCTTCCCTCTGTAAAAGATCCTGACGAAAATTTATGTGCACTTCCACCAACTGTATCACCAGCTCCAAATAAACCTTCTACTGTTGTCATCCTATTATATCCCCAGAAATATTCTGGAGGAGATAAATCCTCAGGTCCACTAACCCAAGCTCCTGAACAAGTTGCGTGTGATCCCATAACATAGGGTTCTGAAGTTGTTAGCTCTGGATTGGTATATTTTGGATCTATATTTTGTGATGCCCAAACTACAGCCTGGCCTACAGTCATACCTAAAAAGTTTTCCCAACCGACTGTTTCAAGATGAGGATCTTGAAAAGCTTCTTTTGTAACCATGTGTATAGGTCCTCCACCAGCCATGGTTTCTTGTATAAAAGCATGATTTCTTAAGCATGTTGGTGTTGGGTGATGATCGATATATTCTCCAACTAATTCTTTTGTTTTTTCATACCATTTTTTTTCATAATTCTCACCATTCGCATTTTGGGTATAAGTTTTTAAATGTAAAAAATAAGCTCCAACTGGTCCATATCCATCTTTAAATCTGCAAAGTACTATTCTGTTTTCCATTTGAGTCATCTTTGCTCCAGCTTCTATAGGTAAAGCATAAGCTGATCCATTACTCCAAGGTGCGTACCATGTTCTTCCCATTCCTTCACCAACTGCTCTTGGTTTAAATATGTGGGATGCTCCTCCTGCTGCAACTATTACTGTTTTTGCTTTAAAAACATAGTAATCACCAGTTCTCATATTAAAACCTACAGCTCCACCTACTCTATTTTTTTTATTTTCATCCATTAATAAATGGGTAATCATTATTCTGTTATAAATCTTGTCAGCTGATTTTTTTGCTGCCTCTGCAACAATTGGCTTGTAGCTTTCTCCATGAATCATTATTTGCCATTTACCTTCTCTTTGGTAACGACCAGTTTCCTTATTTTTCATCATTGGAAGTCCCCATTCATCAAACATGTGGACTGTTGAGTCAACGTGGCGAGCCATGTCATAACCTAAGTCTTCTCTAACCAAACCCATTAAATCATTTCTTGCGTACCTAACATGATCCTCTGGTTGATTTTCACCCCACTGCATTCCCATGTAGCAATTTATAGCATAAAGTCCTTGGGCTACCGCGCCACTTCTATCTATGTTTGCTTTCTCAACACAAACAATTTTTAAATCTCTACCCCAGTGTCTTGCCTCAAAAGTTGCGCCTGTTCCTGCCATACCCCCACCAACTACTAAGATATCACAGTTCTCAACTATAGTTTTTCTAGCCATTAATAGTAGACTCCTTTTTTAAAAGCACTTTTATCAACTTTTGGTAATTCTTTGTTTGTATTTAACCCTTCGGGTTCTGAATATAAAATTTGGGAGTTTAATTCTCCTTGATTAGGTTTATCAGCCTCTGCTAATTTTGGAATATACTTTCCCCAAGGCTTTGTAGTTATAGGTGAAACAAAATTTTTTTCTGTTCCATTTCTAAATTTTATTCTCCATGAAATCGTTCCTTTTTCCTCTTCACGTCTTACTCTAACGCTATGACCCATTGGTGCAAAATCAGCATAACCACGTACATCAATTGCGTGGTTTGGGCATGCTTTAACACAAGAATAACATTCCCAACAAAAATTGGGTTCAATATTTTTTGCTCTTCTAATAGTTTCATCTATGTGCATTATGTCAGAAGGACATATATCTACACAGTGACCACATCCATCACATCTAGTCATATATACAAAAGTTGACATTATTTTTTATTCCTTTTTTTTGAGTTATTGAGTTTATTTATATTTAAATTAATCATATTAATAGTGCTTTGGTGCCTCACGTTTAATACCAAGTCCATATTGTTCAGGTGCATCGGCTTCTGGAGGTAAATTGTCCCTTGATCCATCGGCTTCTGCTAAATTTTTTTGTAATGCTGCTCCTGGTTTATAAAACATGTGAGCAAATTTTGACCAGTAAACTCCTCCAAACAATACCAGGTTCGAAATTATAAATAAAACTAAGAATACTTTATCATCCCATCTATCTACTAAGTTTAATGATTGTAGATAAGACCAGATTAAACCAAATAGAGAAGAAGCTATTAATGCTAAGACAAATAAATCTGCTTTGATGATTCTATACCAAGGTTGAGCTTCAGAATAAACATCTACTCTTAAAAAAAACCAAAACCATCCACCTCCTATTACTGTCATTAATGCCCCAATGTGCCATATCGCAGGCCAGAAAGAAGGCGTGGCTGAAGTCGGGTTCGCATAACAAAAAATCATTACTACTGAACCTACCCAGAATAAAATAGTTCCATACATACCTAATACATGAGCTATTCTTCTTTTCCCTGCGCCAAGTTCAGAAGTTGTTGCAATATCACTTACTATTGTTTTTGAAATTACAGAAATTCTTTCGCCTGTAGTTAATTTTTTTGTAGCATTTTTTTTTGCTTTTTTAGCATTATTAAAAAAATATTTTACGTTTTGTTTGTGAATAATATCAAGAAGAGTGCCTCCTATAACTAATAAACCCATTAAAAATACAAAACCTTGCATGAATATTGGTGAAATAGTTTCAGCTAGCAATGTAAATGGATTATTAAAAAACATTATTGATCCCCTTTCAATCGAAGCTTTTAGTATAGATGTTAAAATAGATCAACTCTTATATCTGGGACAATTCTTAACAGCTTTTAGGTAAATATTGTTTAATATTCTATAATTACTTAAACTTTTTCTTTTCCAAGTAGTATTTTGAATAGATTCTACAGATACTACTCCCTTGCCTGAACCTATTGCTAATATTTCATCAAATGAGTCAAGTTTATCTAAAGAAATTTGAGATTTAATTATTTTAAGATGTTTAGAAAAATACTTTAGAGTAATGCCTCTATAAATGTTCTTATTTGGTGAAAATATTTTTTTTTCTTTAAAAAATAATAAATTTGAAGTCCCTGTTTCTAAAATTTTTCTATTTTTATGTAATGCTATGTCAAATTTTGTAATATCCATTTTTTTTAATAAACCTAAAATTTTTTTATACTTTAGATTTTTATGCTTTGGATCAACTCTTTTATAATTGATAAGTTTAAGACTAAACTTTTTATTTACTTTAGGTCTTTTTCTTAAAGAAATTGATATTATACTTTTATTTAAAGCTACTCTAAACAAATGATCATATTTCTTATTTTTATTTAAGTTCAAACTTATTAAATAATTAATTTTATTTTTAAGGTTTTTATTTTTAATAACGTAAACTTTTAATGACTTTAATAAATTATTTATATGCTCCTTATAAAATAAAATTTTCAAAGGTGGACCAATAACTCTCATGGTTGTGAATACACCGTGTGCATTCCAAAGATCTTTGAATTTTACCTCTTTAAAATTTTTAAGCTGATAAGATTTTTTTAATAATAAAGTTGCCATTTTCTGTCAAAAAAGATTCAGGGTGAAATTGAAATCCATATATATTGTTTTTTCTATCTTCGAAAGCCATTGGTATATTAGATTTTATACATCTCATAGTGATATTTATATTTTGATTTTTATATGGCTCATATAATTTAAGAGAATGATATCTTCCAACCTTAAAAATTTTATTTTTTTTAAAAATTTTACTCTCTTTAGTTACCTTAACTTTAGATTGATATCCGTGAAAAATATTCTTCTGCTGAACTATTTTTCCTTTTTCATTGTACAGTATTTGTTGATATCCTAGGCAAATTCCAATAATTTTCTTTCTTCCTTTAAATTTCTTATAGATTCTAGATGTTGCGGGATAATCTTTTGGTGAACCTGGTCCTGGCGATAAAACAATTACATCGCTATCATTTAATTTTTTTATATTTAAATCATAATAATTTGAACAATAAACATTATCAAATTTTGAAAATTGATGAACAATATTCCATGTAAATGAGTCTTGGTGGTCTACAATATAAATCATTTGAATAATTCCAATAAGGATTTTGCTTTTATATAATTTTCATTAAATTCTTTTTTTGCTGAACTGTCCAAGACAACACCTGATGCTGCTGATATTTCAGAAACATTTTTATAATTTAATATGGACCTTATAATTATATTAAACCTCATATCTTGGTTAAACTTTATAAAACCAAAACTACCAGTAAAAATATTCCTGTCTTCTTTTTCTTGATTATTCAACAATTCCAAGGTTCTAATTTTTGGACACCCTATAACAGATCCTCCTGGCATCATAGATACCACAATATCCTTTAATCTTATTTTATTTTTAATAATTCCCTGAATTGAACTTACATAGTGGTAAAGATTTTTATACTCCTCAACATATTTTTCTTTTAAAATTTTAACAGATCCTGGTTTGCATATTTTTGAAAGATCATTTCTTTCTAAATCCAGTATCATATTATGTTCTTTTGTCTCTTTATCATTGCCTTTAAAAAAACTTAGAGCTTTTTTTTTACTAGTTTTTTTATTTTTTTTCATTGTACCAGCTATGGGTTTTGTTATGATTTTTTTCCCTTTTTTGTATACTAAAGTTTCTGGAGAGCAACTTACTATAGAAAAATCTTTATCTCGTATCATAAAGGACTCAGGTGAAGAATTTACCTTCATTAATTTCCAAAAAAAATTGATTGGGTTTATTATTGATTTATTTTTATATTTAGTGCAAATCTTAATTTGATATGTTTCACCTTGTTTAATTTTTTTCGAAAATAAATCAAAAATTTTTTTATATTTAAAGTAATCAATATTTAATTTAAAAGGACTTAATATTTTAGTTTGATTAAAATAATTTATAAATTTGAATCTTTTGATTGATGAAATTATTTTTATATTTTTTCTGATTTTTATTATAGTTTCCGGTTTATAAAAAATGCCTTTGTAAAAATTCATCTTTTTTTGGTTCTTTATTTTTAAATTTAAAAGATAGCAAAGAATTTCGTATCCAAAAAATCCAATGTATAAGTCTGTTTCTTTTTTGAATTTTTTATTTTCAATATTTTTAAAAAAATTGTTTATATTCTTTTTATTCAAAACAATTTTTTTTGAAAAGTCTGTATAAATATTATACCCATTATTTACCTTGTAAATAATTAGAGATTTATTAGAATTATATAATTTTTCTAAATAGGGATTAAATTTCTGGTTATGCGATTTTAGGTCTCTCAATGGCTTTCTCTATTATGGGTAAGTGTATCAAACCTGCAAAAATTGATAATGCGATAGAAACGTACCAGGCAAGATCAAAATTTCCATTCATTTCGTAAAATACTCCACCAAGATATGCCCCTAGGAAAGATCCAATTTGATGACTTACAAAAACTATTCCGTATAGAAGACCTACGTATTTTGTTCCAAATATATGAGCAACTATTCCATTAGTTGGAGGAACCGTTGAAAGCCATAAGAATCCAAAAGTTACTCCAAAAATAATTGAATTAAAAACACTTGGAGGTAAAAATATAAAATATATAATCGATACACCTCTTAAAAGGTATATTGCACTTAGAATTTTTTTTTTACTGTACCTTGTTGATAAATATCCACTAGTAATAGTCCCAGCCATGTTGAATACACCAATCAAAGCCAAAACCATAGCAGCAGTCCAATCAGGTAAACCTTTGTCCATCATGTAAGTTGGTATATGTGTGGCTACAAGAGCTATATGCCATCCACAAACAAAAAATCCTAGAGTTAGATAAATAAAACTTTTGTCCGCAAATGCTTCTTTTAATGCCTCCGTGGCTGTTTGTTTATTATCTTCATCTCCGACTGGTATCTTGGGAGTAGTAATGAATAGAGCAACAATTAAACCTAAACCCAAAAGTAAAGCAAAATACACTAAAGTATTTTCCCATCCAGTTTCAATTAAAGAATATCTTACTAATAATGGTGATACAAAATATCCAAAAGATCCAGCACAAGTTACTATTCCAGTAGCAATAGTTCTGTTGGATGCAGGAAAATGTTTAGCTACTACTGATACAGGAATTCCGATAGCTGTAGATCCTAAACCGATACCAATAAGCACACCAATAGTTAATGTAAAATAATAACCAGTGTTAAAACCAGAATTAAAAAGTAAAATTCCTAACAAATAAAATAAAAAACCAGTAAAAATTGCAATTGCTCCTCCAAATTTATCAGTAATCACTCCAAATAATGGACTAAAAACTCCCCATAACAAAAGCTGTAAACCCATTACAAAACCAAAATGTGAAATTGAAATATTTAGATCTACATTGAAATCAAAAAAAAATAATCCAAATGTTTGTCTAATACCTAAAGAAATAATAACTACAATAGAAGCACAGACTAAAGTAATTAATGCTTTTTTACTTGTTATAAATTTTTCAAAAATCATTTAATATGCTTTAAACCTTGTCTGATATCTTTAATAATATCTTCTGGATCTTCCAATCCAATATGTAGTCTCACAATATGTTCATTTTTATCAAGTTTCAAAAAATTTCTTTTACCTTGTTCTTTAACATCTTGATGTAATGCTAAACTTTCAAATCCTCCCCAACTATATCCGTAACCAAATAATTTCAATGAGTTTACAAACTTTATTACTGAAGTTTTAGTTTTTGCTTTTATTTTTAAACCCATTAATCCTGAGGCACCAGAGTAATATTTTTTCCACATTTTATAATTAAAAGATCCTTGTTTAAATGGATACAAAAGTTTAACCTTTTTATTTTTTGACAAGAAAGTTGCAACTTTTTTTGCATTTTCTTGGTGTTTATCTAGTCTTACATCTAATGTTCTTAAACCTCTTGTAATTAAATACGCATCGTCTGGTCCTAGTCTTAGACCAGTAATTTTTTCAGCTTTTTGAACGTATTTAAAAACTTTTTTATTAACAGCCAAACTTCCACCCATTACATCTGAGTGGCCTGAATAATATTTTGTAGCTGAAACAATAGACATATCAAATCCTAGTTTTATTGGTTTAAAAAAGTAAGGTGTTGCCCATGTATTATCTATAGCTGTAAAAATTTTGTTTTTCTTAGCAATAGAAATAATTTTTGATAAATCTTGAAATTCAAATGTATTACTTCCTGGATTTTCTACAAAAATAAGTTTAGTTTTTTTTGTAACTAATTTCTTAATAGAATTCAAATTATGAGGGTCATAAAAAATAGTTTTAATATTATAATCTTTTAAATAATCTTGAGTTAAAAGTCTTGTGGGGCTATATACTGGATCAGCAATTAATATTTCATCACCAGGTCTGACTACACTGAAAATTGACAAAAAAACTGAACCGAAACCAGTCGGGGTTAAAAATACATGGTATGATTGTTCTAACTTAGTTAAGATTTTCTGAAGTATATGCGTTGTTGAGGTGCCTTGTCTTCCATAATCAAAATGACCTCCGGTTGGATCTTTCTTTAGTCTATTCTGTGTTTTGCGGATATCTTGCATAGATTTAAATATAATTGTTGATGCCCTTACTACTGGAGGGTTAACAGATTGGTTATGAAAATCTTTAGCTGTATGTTTTAAAAAAGTCTTAAATGATTTATCCATAAAAAATTTGATATGTTTGATTGACAATGCTATATCCCACAAATAAGTCAATAAAATTATAAAAAGGAAATATGGGATATCCAAAGAAACATAGAGGCCGAAGAAAAATGGGCTCAAAAAAGAGAAGAGCAAGAAAAAAAAATAAAAAAAAATAAATTTGGCTCAAAATGGATAGTATAAAAAAAGTGAAATCCATAAGTATTTGGATTTTTTTAATACCTTTTATTGCTGTTAATCTTTGTCTATATACATCAACATTTCATCCTGAATTATTCAAAAGTGGACAAGCAATTTACGGTAAAATATTTCCTTATATTGACGGAAAAGCATCTATAAGTAGAACAGCAAGATATTTTCCAAATTACTTAATTTTTAAACCAGCAATGATTTTAACTTCTTTTTTTTTAATTAATTACTGGGGAAATAACAGAAAAATATTTTTAAACTTAGATAATACTAATAAGACTATTCAAAAATTTTATTTTTTTGGTGTTGCGTCTGCAATTTTTTTAATTTTGCATTCAATATTTTTAGGAGTAAAATTTGACAATGATCTTTATAAAATCTTTAGAAGATTTGTATTATTAGGATTCGTAATTTTTGAAATAGTAGCACAATCTCTATTAATTTATTTATTATACAAATATAAAAAATTAATTATTGAATATATTAATCCAAAATTTTTAATGGCAAAATTGATACTTGTTTCAATGCTAATATTGGTTACTTTTTTAAGTATTCCAATTGTTTCCCAACCTGGTAATAAATTTATAAAACATGCTTTAGAATGGGATTATTTTTTGGGTGTAATTACTTTTTATTTATTTACTTTTTTTATGTGGAAAAAGAAAAATTAATCTTTTGATATCCAGCCACCACCTAAAACTTTATCGCCTATTTTTTCTTTTGAGTAAAACACGCAAGCCTGTCCAGGCGATATTCCATATTCATCTTCGAGCAAATTTAAAACTGCTTTACCATTTTTCAAATTTAATTTTGATTTAATTAATTTTCCAGTTGATCTAACTTTAACAAATATTTCATTTTCAAAAACTTTTTTATTTGTTAGAAAATTTATATTTTTTAAAGTTATTTCTTTTTTTAATAATTCTTCTTTTGGACCAACAAAAATTTCATTTTTGCCAGAATTTATATCTATAACATAAAGAGGATACTTTGATGCAAGCTTAATTCCTTTTCTTTGTCCTATAGTAAAATTTACTATACCATTATGAACTCCCAAAACATCTCCGGATAAATTTTTAATATTTCCTTTTTTAAATGCTTCAGGTTTAAACTTTTCAATCACAGATACATAATCACCATTTGGAACAAAACAAATATCTTGGCTATCAGGTTTTTCTGCAACATTTAAATTTAATTCTTTGGCTATTTTTCTTGTTTCAGATTTTAGCATACCACCTAATGGAAATCTTAAAAAATCCAATTGTTCCCTAGTTGTATTAAATAAGAAATAGCTTTGATCTCTGTTTTCATCTACAGCTCTATACATTTCAGTTTTATTGTTTGATGTTATACTTTTTACGTAATGACCAGTTATTAAAGCATCTGCTTTTAAATTTTTAGACTCTTGAAATAAATCATTAAATTTAACAGTCTTATTACATTGGACACATGGAATTGGTGTTTCTCCATTTAAATAGCTATCTACAAAATTATCTATAACACCAGATTTAAATTTGTCTTGGTAATAAAATATCTTGTGTTCTATGTCCAATTTATGAGCTACTCGTTTAGCATCAATTATATCTTGTCCTGAACAGCAGGTTTTTGAATGGGCTATTTCTTGAGTGTCATCTGAAAGTTTTAAAGTTATACCTATGACTTTATAACCTTCTTTTTTCATCATCCCAGCTACTGTTGATGAGTCTACCCCACCTGACATTGCAACAACAACTGTTGTATCTTTAGCTTTTTTATTTAATCCTAAAGAATTTAATTTAGAGTTCATATTGTTGGTATTTATACTTATTTCTAATATAAATAAAATTAAATGATTTTAGAATATGAACCAGGTGACAGAGTGATCAATCCTAACAAAAAAGATTGGGGAATTGGGCAAGTTCAATCAATTATTAAGGGTAAAGTTACTGTAAATTTTGAAAATGCTGGAAAAAAAGTGATTAATTCAGAGTTTGTTTATTTAGAGAAAATGAAAAATGAATAAGAAAGATTTAAAAGATTTATCAATTGCATTAATAGATACATTTTATTTTGCCGGCAAAAAATCAATTGAGTTAAGAAAACAAGGTTTAAAAAAAGATATTAAATCAGATAACACACCTGTTACCAATGGAGATATGGAAGTTAACAATATTCTTACAAAAAAAATTAAAAGTTTAACTCCTGGAATTCCAATAGTTTCTGAAGAAAGCTCATTAAATAAAAATAATGATAGTTTAAAAAAATTTTGGTTAATTGATCCAATCGATGGAACATATGATTATATAAATAATAAAGATGAATTTACTTTAAACGCAGCATTGATTATAGAAAACAAGCCTGCTCTAGGAATAATAAATGCACCAGCAAAAGAAAGGCTTTTTTATGCTTATGGTGAAGATTGTAGTTACGAAATAATAAATAATGAACACAAAAATTTATTTTGTAAAAAATTATCAGGAAAAGGTACTGTTAATGCATTAAGTTATTCTGAGAACCTAAAGCCATCGATATATGAAATGCATAAAAAATTTAAAGTTACAAATTTTTATAAGGTTAAAAGTTCTTTAAAGTTTTGTTTAATTGCTACTGGAGAATATGATTTATATGTAACTGAACCAAGAGCAAGAGAATGGGATATAGCAGCAGGTCATGCAATAATAAACTCAGCAAGAGGTAAAATTACGGATTTTGATGGTAAGGACATATTTTATGGAAAAAAAGGATTTAAAAATCCAAGTTTAATAGCAAGAAGATTGGGAGATTTATAATTATGGATGAACAAATCAGAATAATTTTAATAATTTTAGTTTCAGTATCAATATTTGGATTATTAGTATTTGTTTTTGTTAAAAATTATATAAAAAAAAAAATTGAATATTATTTAGTTGAAAAAAATAAAAATAAAAAAAACTAAAGTAAATTAATAATTTTAATATACTCATCTTTGTTCATATCTAATATTTTTCTTGAGGTTTCGAAATCAAAACCTAATCTAGCTAAAATTCCTAAATCTTTTTTATAAAACAAAGGTCGGTTATCCTCATTTCTTGAAGGTCCAATTCTTTTTTTTTTACAAACCTTTATAGCTGAAAAAAAATCTTGATCTTCGTTATTATCTTTTATTCCAGAAATAGTATCCTTTATATATTTATCTTGTATACCCTTGGTTAATAAATAATTTCTTATTTTATTTATCGAGCTACCTCTCTGTAATAGGCTCTTAGCTTTTGAATCTGAATAAAACTTATCATTTATAAACTTTGTTTTTTCTAAACCCTCTATAACAACATCTATAAGATTGTGAATATTTTGTTTATTTACGTTTTGATTTTTTACTCTTAAATACTTTTTTAATAAATATGTTTTAAGTTGCTGTTTTGAAGGAGCATATTTCTCTATATATGCGAATGATAAATTACGCATTTCATCAACTGTTGCTTCTAGTGTTTTTTTTTTATTTTTTATAGGAATCATAATTTAAAGTAATATAATATTAGAACTTATGCTTGAAGAAATATCAAATTTTTTTACAAATGAAACAATTTATATATGGTTAAATATTGGTGTGATACCTTTTTGGCTTATTTTAATTTTTTTTCCCAACTCGAAATTGGGTAGTATATTTGTGAGTTCAATATTTCCTGTGTTTATATTTACGGGTGTTTATATTTATCTTTTATATAAATTTTATTTACTTGATTATGATTTTTCAGCTAACTTTACTTTATATTTAAGCTTAGAAAACCTCAAAGATCTTTTTTCAAACCAAGAATTTTTAATTATTTTTTGGATACACTTTTTAAGTATAAATTTATTTTGTGGTTCGTGGATGTCTAGGGACGCTTCGAGGCTTCAAATATCTAAATACCTTGTTTTGATGCCTTTAGTTATCACCTACTTTATTGGTCCTTTAGGTCTATTTTTATACTGGATAATAAGAATATTTTTTGCAAAAAAATTATCTCTTTATGAATAATTTAATAGAGTTTTATTTTGATTTTATAAGTCCATATTCATACATTGCGCATAAAAGATGTTTAAAAATCGAAAAAGATAAAAAAATTAAATTTTTATATAAACCAATTCTCTTAGGTGGACTACATAATCTTGCAAAAATAACGGCTCCTGGTTTGATAAAATCAAAAATTAAATATCTAAAAGATGACTGTGATTTGGTGTCTAAAAAATTTAATATTAATTTTAGATTTAATGACAAATTTCCAATAAATACGTTGGTTCTGATGAGGGGAATTTTAACTATAGATGAAAGTAAAAAAAAAAAATATATAGACAGTTTTTTTAATGCTTATTGGCTATCAAATTCTGACTTATCGGATGAAGTTGAAATAAGTAGAATTCTTAAAAGTATTGAAATAAATCCAGATAAGTTTTTTTTAGACATAAAGAGTCAAAGAGTTAAAGATAAATTAAAAGAGTTGACTTCTAAAGCTTTTAAAAAGGAAATATTCGGTGCACCAACTTTTTATATAAATAATAAAATTTTTTGGGGACAAGATAGGCTTGAATACGCAATAGATGAATTTAATAAACTCATTTAATTTTAAAACCACTATTGCTCATTGAAGCAAAACCTCCTTCAATGTGAGAAACTTTTTCAAATCCCATGTCTTGCAAAGTTTTAGCGGCTAGAGCTGATCTGCCGCCAGCTGCGCAAAATAAAATAATTTCCTTATTTAGATCTATTTTATTTTCTCTAATTAATGGACTTTCTGAGTTTAATGAAAATTCCAAAAGGCCTCGTGAGATATTAATAGCTTTATCAATACTCCCTGAAACTTTTAATTCCAGTGCATCTCTAATATCTATCAAATTACATTTTCCATTATCTGATAAAGATTTTGCTTCGGAAGCTGATATTGTTTTTATTTCTTTTGAAGCATTAACTACTAATTCTGTTATAGATTTAATGTTATTCATTGAAAATAAAAGTATAAGTTATTAATATAAATAATATTAATTAATATAATTTAAATTGGAAGAAAAAAAAAAAATTTGTATCGTTTTTACTCATCATAAGCTGGGTGATTTGATCTGGCAAATACCATATATAAAGGCTATTAGCGAAAATTATAATCAAAAAATTCACTTAATTGTAAGAAAAAAAACTCAAGCAAAAGATATATTTAAAGACTGTGATTTTATTGAAAAAATTGAATATAATGATTTCAGAAAGAACATATTCTATTTTATTGAAATTTATAAATTGTGGAAATATTTTAAAAAACAAAATTTTTCACATATATTTTTTCTTGACAAAGTAAACAGAGGAGCCATAGCCGCGAAATTAGCCAATATTAAGATTAGAATTGGGCTTGGTTTTAATAATCAAAAAAAATGGATTACAAGTGAACCATTGAATGATAGTGCTATAAAGTTAAATCAATCTGAGCAGTCATTAGAGTTGTTAAAAAAAAATAATATTCCTATTAAAAATCTTGTTCCTAAAATAAATATTGATGGTAAAAGACTTTTAGATATAGAACCTAACTTATCTATTTATGAGGGAAGAAAAATTTCCTTAGGAATAGATTCTTTTGAAAAGTATAAAATGTGGTATGAAGAAGATTTTATTGAATTAGCTGAAAAGTTGTACAAAAAAGGAATATGTCAGCACTTTTATCTTATTTGCAGTCCACAAAACCATGAAATTTCAAAAAAAATAATAAATTTATCTAAAAGAGAGTATTTTATTGATTGTGCAAAGTTAAATTTATTAGGAATAACAAAGGTAATAAGAGATTCCCATATATTTATTGGAAACAACTCTGGTCCTTTAAATCTTGCCTCTGCCTTGGGTGTTAAAACATATGGATTAATTGCAAATGCTCCTGTTAGTGAACTTAAAAACAGTGAAATAATTCCAATTCTACCAGATGACTATAAAGATAATGTATTTAATAAAAATAGAGAAGAAATGAAAAAATTAAGTCCTGATAAAGTTTTCAACTATATTTTAAAGTCTGAAGCAATTTAATTTAGGGGCTCTCTGCGAGTAGTAAATGGAGAACAAAGAACCCCTATATCATATGATTTTTTAATCTCTTATTGCGTAAGCAATTACTCCTGTCTCTGTTACGTCAGTACCTTTTAATTCGCCTTCTTTACTTAATCTAATTCCAAAAGTATTTTTCATAATAGCCCAAATAATAAAAGCTACTATAAATACAAAGGCGTTAATTGATATAACTCCAAGTAACTGAGTGCCAAATGATGTATCTGGATTTGTTATCGGAACAGCTAATGTTCCCCAAATACCTGCAAACAAGTGAGCAGGAATTGCACCAACAACATCATCAATTTTCATTGATAGTAGTAATTTAGTTCCATATACGACTATAATTCCACCAACAGCACCAATTAAAATTGCAGCTAATGGTGATGGCATTAGTGGTTCTGCTGTTATTGCAACTAATCCACCTATACATCCATTTAACATTTGAACAACATCTGTTTTACCAAATACTAATCTTGTAACAACAGCTGCTGCCATTACACCTCCGGCTCCTGCTAAGAATGTATTCATGAATATGGTTGATACTGCTATTGCATCATCAGCTGTACCCATTGCTAATTGTGAACCACCGTTAAATCCAAACCAACCTAACCATAGAATAAATATTCCAATTGTTACTAAAGGGATTGAAGATGCTGCAAAAGGTTTTATTGGTGCTGCTTCACCACTTTTTGTAAATCTTCCTAATCTTGGACCAAGCAAAATTACACCAGCTAAAGCCGCTGCTCCACCAGTTGAGTGCACTAATGTTGATCCAGCAAAATCAGAAAAACCAGCTGATGCTAGCCATCCTCCACCCCATTGCCACCCCATGACAATTGGATAAATTATTCCTGATAAAATCGCTGCAAATAAAAAGAATGGCCATAATTTAATTCTTTCAGCCATTGTTCCAGATACAATTGATACTGTTGTTGCACAAAATACCATTTGAAAATACCAATCAGATCCATCTGAATAACCGGTATCAACTGAACTTGCATCTGACCATGGAAGGAATTTTCCAATGTAGCCACCTTCTGGAATTCCATAAGCTAAATTATAACCAAACATCCAAAACATTATTCCTGCAATTGAAAATAAACCAATATTTTTTGCACAAATTACAGATACACTTTTTGAAGTAACCATTCCTGCCTCAAGCATAGCGAAACCAGCAGCCATAAACATGACCAAAAATCCACATACTAAAAAAAGGAATGTATTAAATATAAAACCAACTTCTGCAGAGACAGTGCTCTCGGCAGCTGCTGGTGTTGTAAAAATTATTAAAAGTAATGGTAATACTTTTAATAATACTTTAGAAAATTTTAACATAATTTCTCCTTTAAATTTTTAATAAAAATTCTTCTAATGGAAAAAGCTTTAAAAACTATTGCTTATTATAAAAAATAGATATGCGAATGATGCATAGGCTAACAGCCTTTATTAAAAAAAATCTCTTTAATAAAGGCTGTCAGTAATAGTTTACTTATTGAACATTTCTTTAAGCGCTTTAGCAGGTAGAAATTTTACCTTTTGAGAAGCAGCGATTTGGATTTGCTCTCCAGTTCTTGGATTACGTCCAATTCGAGCTTTTCTTTTAGCAACTTTATATGTACCAAAACCAGCTATTTTAACAGAATCGTCATTTTTTAACGCATCTAAAATAGTATTGGTAATAGTATCAAAAGTACGCTCAGCATCAGCTTTACTTTGGTTTAAAGAACCAGCTAATTTAGCGACTAGTTGTTTTTTGTTCATTTTAGCTCCGGTAT
>MDTA01044002.1_pt1 | contig 19850 bp, 18 predicted proteins | sample 811151 | NCBI WGS metagenome assembly MDTA01 (sample SAMN05326648, study PRJNA326480) | marine metagenome | isolation source: seawater | place: Indian Ocean: South | collected 2010 | reverse complement strand
GCGCTTTCATTAAATGATTTAATCCCTGGTGGATTTATTTTAGGGATGGGCTCTGGAGAAGCTGAGAGCCTTCTTCCCTTTGGATATCCATTTGATAAACCTGTAGGCATTTTTGAAGAGTGTCTTAGTGAATTACGTTCTTTGTTAGACGACGGACATATGCCAGAAAATAAAATCGGACGAATGGGTTTGCCTTTAGAAGCTGAAGGTAAAGGCAAACCAGCTGTCTGGATAGCAGGACATGGTCCCAGAATGCTTCGTTTAACTGCTCAATACGGAGATGGCTGGATTCCAGCATGGTGGTTATCACCACAGGAGTATCAAGAAAAGCTTTCAATAATTGCTGATCATGCAGCCTCGTTCGGAAGGCCAGTTCCAGAAGCTTCTTATCTAGCTTTCATTTTATTTTGTGAATCAATGGATAAAGCTGAAGAGATGTTTGAAAAAGAACCACTAGGAAAACTTTTTGGCCTTTTCGCAATGGGTGAAATTTGGGAGGCCCATGGTCTTGAACATCCATTAGGTAATGATTCGAAAGGTTTTATAGATGTAATCATTCATGACCTAAACGCTGATGACTTGAGAGATCTGGCACCAACCATTCCTTTTGAAATGGTAAAAAAGGTGGTTTTTGTCGGAAACTCCCAGGAGTTGGGTGAACAATTTGATGCATACGCAAAAGCTGGCCTAGAACACTTAGTAGTTGGAAACTTGACAGGTGTCGTCGGTGGAATGGATGAGATTTTAGCTAGAGGTATGGAATTGCCACAGCTCATGTCTGTACTTAAAGAGCTTTAATTTTTCAAGGTGGATTCATCACATAGCGTTCCATCGCTGTTTCAAGAGACAAGTCAAGCTGATTAGCAATACTTGCCAACCAGGCCAGAACGTCAGCTAATTCGTGCAACTGCTCTTCTTTTGATCCTTTTCTAACTGCTTGAGCTAATTCACCGACTTCTTCACATAACCATGCGACTGTAGAAGGAAGACCGCGATCACGATCATCTTCTCCGTATAGGTTTTCCATCAGATTTTGTAATTCATTTAGATCCATGAACAAACTTTATATGAGTAAGCAAAACTTTCAGGTATCCCCGTATTGAAGGGTTTTTTGGTACAAAATCTCAGTAAATGATTTCTGAAAGTGAAGCCACAAATCTTTTACGGGCACTTGATGCTCTTGATGAATTAGAACAAGCAGCTTTAAAGATGGTTAGAGCTGAGATACAGTGCGCGCCAGTAATAGATGGACTAATGGCAGACCCTCTGACAGAAGGATCGCGACTTGATCTTCTTTATGTTGTTGATACTTTGGTAGCTGACTTATTGACTGCTTTGGGTAGACGTGAAACTGTTGGAAGATTATTGCAAGAAGCGCCAGCCAGCTCAGCTCGTGATGCATTAAGCGCCCACCTTGCAGAACAAGGCTAGGAATCAAGAATTTTCAGGAATTTTTGCTAAATTTTCAACGACTTCAAAACCTCTTAAACTGAGAAGAGCGTCGGGTTTTATTTTGATTTTCTGATCACGGCTACCTCCTCCGACAATGATTGAAGCTCTCTCCATTACAGCTTTGTCAACCCAAATCGGTAGAGGGTCTGGAAGACCAAAAGGTGTAACTCCACCAACTATCATCCCAGTGATATCTTCAGTTTCTTCACTACTTGCAAAAGACGCTTTTTTTGAACCTAGTTTTTTTCGGACCACACCGTTGACATCTAGTCTGTGCGTCGCCAGCAATAGACACAGAGCAAAAATTTTTGGTTCTGATTTACCGACAACCAAAATAGCGTTAGCTGAATCTTGAGGGGAGATTCCGTAGTGGGCACAAAAGTTTGCTGTATCTGCGAGTTCTGGGTCGCAGGGCATAATTTCGTATTCAACTTCTAAATTATTTAGTTCTGTGACTACAGCATTGCTTGAATCAGATTTTGTAGGTTGGTTCATGAAAACTCCAAGTATCTAAAAATTATTTGTTTGATTTAATACCATAAAAAACAGACGTTAAAACTAAAAATCCACCAATGAAAGTTGTAACTTCAGGTATTTCATCAAACCATAACCAAACCCAAAGAGAAGCGAAGACAGTTTCCACTGGAGTAAACATGCTTACTTCTGCAGCAGAGGCGTGGCGGGTTGCAGACACCATGCATAATCGCGCAATAGGTCCTACTAACAGACCCATTGCCAATGTGGATAAGAGAGCGCGTTTATCTAGTGCTTGAAAGTCAGCAGGGATAAAGGTAAAAAGCATAATAAAAATTGGCGCGATAAAAACAACCAGAGTTCTGGGCATTTCTTTGAAATGTCTCCAAATAACAAGATTAGTACTGAATACGACAATTGCAAGAAGAGCCATCAAGTCCCCATCCAAACCGCCAGTACTTAATGAACCGGAGACGATTATCAAGATCCCGAAAAATGTTCCTCCTATAGCTTTCCAAGTTCTTCCAGAGGTCTTTTCACCGATTGCGAATTTGGCGATTAACGCGGAAAAGATTGGGGCGCCTGCAATGATAGTCACGACATTTGCAACTGCAGTTCTGGTCACGGCTTGAATGAAAGCGGTAGTTCCAACGGCTGCTAGTGCAGATGAAATAAAAAGCGGCCATTTAAAGTTAGCCATTTCAGTTAATAGATTTTTTCCTAATATCTTCCAGACAATTATTGATATTGAAGGCATAGAGAAAAGACCAACGAAAAAAGCTATAGTCCAACCATCGATTTCAGCAACTCTTGTAAACAATGAATCTGTAGAAACAATGAACATTCCACTAGCAGCCAAAAACAACCCAAATGGCCTACCTGAGTTAGCGAATTGTTTCAGCTTACTTTTGCCCATCGAGGGACTCTACCTTGATGCCCGATCAGGAAACATGCTTTTAGATCTGAAAAGATTTATCTGAATGACAACTAAAAAGCCAAACATACTTTTTATTACTATCGACCAGTTAAGAGCTGATTGTCTTGATGAGAAATCTGAACGAGTTGTTAACACACCCAACTTAGATGCTCTCGCCGCTCAAGGAGTTCGTTTTGCTAATCATTTCACTCAAGCTTCGCCATGTGGACCTAGTCGAGCAAGTCTTTTAACAGGAACATATTTGCATACGCATCAATCCGTATTTAACGGAACTCCTCTTGACGCAAAGTTCACGAATGTTGCTAAAGAGTTTCGCAAATCTGGTTATGACCCCTTGTTATTCGGGTATACGGATACGACCATTGATCCACGAACGACAACTGAAGATGACCCACGCCTTTTAACTTACGAAGGTCACTTGCCTGGTTTTAAAGTAGTTCTACCACTTCCAGAAGATCGTGACGCTTGGTATAAATGGCTTGCCAAAAAAGGTCATGACATTTCAGATAGAAGTAAGTTCTTAGAGGGGAGCGAGGGAATCGAAATTCCTTCAGGAAGAGGAGAAACGTGGCCGCCTTCTCCTTACGAAAGAGATGAGACGGAAACGGCTTTTGTAATTGAAGAAGTTATTTCTCATCTAGAAAACTTGCCTGAACCTTGGTTCTTACATGTTTCAATTCTGCGACCACACCCACCTTTTGTAGTGCCCGCTCCTTATAACGACTTATATGACCCTGCTGAGGTGTCAGAGCCAATTGCTTTTTCGGAAAGTGATCATCCATTTATAGATTCACTTTCGAAAATTGACTTCTTTAAGGCTCCCTCGACGTCTATTGACAGACGCCAACTAAAAGCTACCTATTACGGGATGGTCACTGAAGTAGACGATCAGATAGGAAGACTGACTAATTATTTGCACGAAAAGGGTTTGGAAGAAAACACAATTCTCTTGGTTACATCAGATCACGGAGAATACTTAGGAGATCATGGTTTAATCTCTAAGTTTGGTTTCCATGATCAAGCTTTTCATATACCCATGATTATTAGATATCCCGCCTTACAGGGACCTGAGGGATTGGTTGTCGATGAATTTACCGAAAACGTTGATGTAATGCCGACTCTTTTAAATCTTGCTGATTTATCTATTCCCGAACAGTGTGAAGGCAAATCTGTGAAGGTTTTTCTTGAAGGTGGTAAACCAACAGAATGGCGAGAGAAGGTGCACTGGGAATTCGATTTCAGAGTTTTTGCAAACAATATAGGACTTCCTTTACAAAAATGTCGTCTGGTTGTTAGTCGTGACAAAAAAAACAAATTTGTACATTTCTATGGGATGCCTGACATTTTTTTTGATTTATAAGAAGATCCTTTCGAACAAAATCCATTATACGAACATGTGCTAATGGAAGATTTTTATAAACAAGTAAACGATTGGTTGCCTGAAGTTGTCGAAAGCCCTTTGGTGAATCTGTTAGCCACCCCTAAAGGAATGATCACTCTCAAAGATCCATAGAATGGTTTAGTATTGTCTAATTTTGTTAAAGGCCCATCCTGGGAAATCTTAGAAAATTTTGAAAGATTTAATCAGGTAAATGATGTTTTTAACCGCGCGTTTTGGGATTCACAAATAGCTACTGATCAAGCACGTGATTTTTTTAGATCACACCGTGAACCATTAAAAAAGTGGCGAAATGCTTCGGGATTTGAACAAAGAGATTACGCGATAAGAAATGCTGCTTGGCATGTTGCAGATGTTTTTGCAGAAATGCGGGATGCCGATGACCTAAGAGACGGGTTTCTTTCACCACTAAGCCAACTACGAGCTGGACCTGAAGAACCTTTTGACTTGGGAAACCCAGAAAAAGTTTCAACAACAATCAAGCAGGTTTCAAAACTTTTTGGTGCTGATCTAGTGGGTCTATGCCAACATGATGAACGATGGGTATACACACAACGTTATGCACGAAGTTCAAGTAAAGGTAAACCTGAAGGTCTTCCTAATGATCTACCCGAAGAAATCACGGGGGTCATAGTCATCGGACAAGCGATGGACCATGATCTTGTCGATACAGTCCCCTCAGCACTTTCCGGCGCAGCTGTAGGTTTAGGATATTCAAAAGACGCACTTGTACTTTTAGCAACATCACAGTGGTTATTGAATCTCGGATATTTAGCAGTACCGAGCCTTAATGACACTGCTCTTGCAATTCCCTTGGCGATTAAAGCTGGACTTGGTGAATATGGAAGACACGGCATGGTAATAACCCGTGAATTTGGTCCACGAGTTCGTTTTGGCAAAATTTTCACAAATGCACCTATGGCATTTGATCAGCAGATTGATTTTGGAGTTACAAAGTTTTGTGAAAAATGCAGAAACTGTACAAATGCTTGTCCGCCAAAGGCAATTTCAGACAATGAACCTTCATCAGTCAAATTAAATCTTTCTTCTATTAATGGGGTAAAAAAATGGTCTGTTGATGGAGAGAAATGTTTCTCTTATTGGGCAAAAATTGTGAGTGATTGCATGATTTGTATGAGGGTTTGTCCCTACAACAAAGATTTCACAAAATTTCGCCACAAAATCGGACTACGCCTCGCTGCAACAAAACTTAGAGGAGTCATGCTATTTCTCAATGGTTTTTTAGGTTATGGGGAGCGACTAAAACCAAAAGCTTGGTGGAATGGTGAGACGCGTAAGAAAATTTAGAGTCAAGGTTATTTCGTAACTTTCGTTTCCATTTCTTCAATTTCTCTGTTGAGTTTTTTTATAGTTTGGCTAGCAGTTGTTTTAAAGATGAAAGGAAAGACTGCGTGGATACAAGCACAGACTGATGCTGAAGCTAATAAAAATGAGATTTTTATTGCTCTAGAAGCGTGCTGAAACCAAGTTTCTCCGACTGTAGATGGATGGTCCGAAAAAATACCGATAAAGAAGAATAGCTAATGTTTGTGATCTAACAAAAATTCGCCAATTAGGCGACTGAAAGAGCCTGTTCAAGATCTGCAACAAGATCATCGACTAATTCGATACCAACAGAAATGCGTATTAGATCTTCTGGCACTTCAAGAGGAGAACCTATGACAGAAGCATGCGTCATAGCTCCAGGATGCTCGATTAAAGATTCAACAGCTCCCAAAGACTCGGCCAAAGTAAATACTTTTGTAGATGCAGAAACTTTTTCTGCTGTTTCACGACCACCATGAACAGAAAAAGAGACCATTCCGCCAAAATCTTTCATTTGTTCTTTAGCAATATCGTGTCCCTTGTTACTAGGAAGACCAGGATAAAAAACTTGCTTCACTTTTGGATGTTCATTCAGCAAAGCAACGATTGTTTTAGCATTTTCACAGTGTCGATCCATTCGCACAGCCAGTGTTTTAATACCCCTTAAAACCAAATAACAATCGAATGGGCTGGGAACAGCTCCCACAGCATTTTGTGTGAACGAGAGGTGTTCAACAAGGCTTTCATTGTTTGTTGCTACAAACCCCCCGACGACATCACTGTGACCTCCCAAATATTTGGTTGCTGAATGCACAACAGCATCAGCGCCCAATGAAATAGGTGTTTGTAAATAAGGTGTAGCGAAAGTGTTATCAACAATCAGAAGACCTCCCAGATCATGAGTTATTTCTGAGATCTTCTTAATGTCTACAACATTGAGAAGCGGGTTAGTAGGAGTTTCAAGCCAGACTATTTTTGTTTCTTCAGTCCAGGCTTTTTTAATTGAGTCAGGCTCACTTAGGTCTATTGCTTCATGGGTAATTTTATTTTGACCATAGATTTTGTCTATAAGTCTGAAAGATCCCCCATAAGCGTCATCACCCAAAAGTATTTTGTCATTTGGTTTTAGGAAACGGAGTAAAGAATCCTCTGCAGCCATTCCACTAGAAAATCCAAAACCATATCGTGCACATTCGAGACTTGCCAGACACGCTTCATAAGCATGCCTAGTTGGGTTTCCAGTTCTAGCGTATTCATAACCGAATTTTGGCTCACCTACAGAGTCCTGAGCAAATGTCGTTGATAATGCAATGGGTGTAACAACACCACCTGTACGAGAATCGTGTGGTTGGCCCGCTCTAATTGCACGCGTTTCAAAACCGAATTCCTCAGGGTTTTCAAAACCCGATAGAAGTGGGTCACCGCCATGTGTTTCCATTAAATCACCATCTAGTTAATTTTTACGATTCTCGCAAAAAGCTTCAACATCAGATTTTGATAGAACAGTAATTGGTCTACCTCCATCTAACACCAAAACAGTTTCCGCTTCATTAAATAACGTAACAATTCTAGGGAAAAGTTCTTCTCCTACACCAACAAGTTCTAGAGGAGGTTGTAGAAAATTTTTAACAGGCAGGAGCTCATTATCATTCGAATTTTCAATCAAAATTTCTTTTGAAACAGAACCTATTACTTCAGCTGCAGAAATAGGCATTTCCCCAATCGCTACCGGCAAATCAGAAAAACCGGTTTCTTCCATTATTTTTAGAGCCGAAGAAACAGGTTCCTCTGGATTCAGGTATACAAGTCCCACATTTGTCGAATTTTTAGATTCAATTACTTGAATAACAGTTTCGTCAGATAGCTGATTTTCATATGAAAATCCCATTTTTGCCATCCAAATAGGATTAAAAATCTTACTCAAATAACCTCTTCCTGAATCTGGAAGAAGAACTACTACAAGATCGTCTTTTGAGAGATTTTTTGAAAGCTTTACTGCTCCTGCTACAGCAGTACCGCAAGATCCTCCAATTAAGAGGCCCTCTTCTTCAGTAACACGTTTTGTCATTGAAAATGAATCAGCATCGCTAATCGGAATAGTCAAGTCAACAACGCTTTGATCATATGTAGTAGGCCAGAAATCCTCTCCAACTCCTTCAACAAGATATGGTCTACCTGAACCACCTGAAAAAACAGAGTTTTCCGGATCAGCCACAACTATTTGAATGGCTTTATTCTTTTCTTTCAAGAATTTGCCGACACCACTAATAGTTCCTCCTGTTCCCGCACCAGCGACAAAATGTGTTATTCGGCCTTTAGTTTGTTCCCATATTTCAGGGCCAGTTGTCTCATAGTGCGCTCGAGGGTTATTAGGATTGTGATACTGGTTTGGTTGAAAGGCATTCGGTGTTTCTTTTACCAAACGTTCAGCTGTCGAATAATAAGACCTAGGATCGTCAGGCTCAACCGCCCCAGGGCAGACAACCACTTCGGAACCATAAGCTTTTAACAAAGCGACCTTTTCCTCACTTACTTTGTCTGTCATAACAAAGATGCATTTGTAGCCTCTTTGAGCGGCTACGATAGCCAAGCCCACACCCGTATTACCTGAGGTAGGCTCAACAATTGTCCCACCCGGCTTTAAAAGTCCTTCACTCTCAGCTGCATCTATCATTGTTATCGCTGCGCGGTCTTTTACACTTCCACCAGGATTAGTAGTTTCGATTTTTGCGATAATTGGACAAGGAGAGTCAGATGCAATTTTTTTCAGTTGCACCATAGGGGTTTTACCTATTAAGTCAATTACTGATTCTGCTATGTCTAGGTCTGAAAGTTCCATTTACTCTTCCTGTGATTTCTGGAATCGTTAAAGTTCTCATTTAAGTTTGCCGATTTAAAAGTGTCTTTAACTACAAAATTGGGTTCTTTTAGCTCTTAATTACCGCGAAGCATAAGCTTTACGACTCTTATTACGGTTTTGATGTTTTTGGCTTTTACGGTTTTTATTCGAAGGACGGTTATTTCCTTTAGAATTTTTTGATTGAGCTCTCTTTTTCGAAGGAGGATGTTGCCTGTTTTTTGACTGCTGATTTCTATTATTAGAGTTCGCAGGACGATTTTTATTGCTCTTACGCGGTTTTTTATTGTTGCCTCGGTGTTTGGTGTTGTTTTTATTTTTGCTAGCACCTTGCTTTTTATGACCACTGTTTTTTTTATGAGAAGATTTCTTCGTATCCGAATTTTTAGTGCCATCTTTTTTGTCGTAAGGAGCTTTAAATTTTTTCGCTGGGTTGTTAATAGGAGAAAGGTTTTTCAAAATTTCGACATCAGGTTCCGTTATTGGTTGATCAATATTGATTTTGTGTTGGAGCCGACGAGACTTTTTCTTTTGGTCGGGAGCCACAAATGAAAGAACAATCCCACTTCGACCTGCTCTTGCAGTTCTTCCTGATCTATGTATATAGGCCTTGTGGTCTTCCGGCGGATCATAGTGGATTACGGATGCGACACCGTCTACATGTATTCCCCTTGCAGCAACGTCAGTGGCTATAAGTGCTTGGACACGACCTTTTGTAAAATCTGAGAGTGCTCTGGATCTTTGGTTCTGGCTTTTACCACCATGGATCGTTACACCATGGACACCAAGTTTCGTGAGTCGCTTAGAAAGGCGATCTGAACCATGTCGTGTTCTACAAAAAATAATCGCTGGCCATACTGCATTTACAGCTTCTGCAGTTGTCTCTGTTTTATTTGTATTTGTGATTTTCCAAAAAAGGTGGTGAGCAGATTTAATATCGGGTGTCTCTTCACCGATCTCATGGTGTATTGGATTTGTTTGGTAATCACGGGTAAGTTTCGCTACATCTCCGTCCAGAGTTGCAGAAAAAAGAAAAGTTTGTCTTTTCGGGTTTGTTTGATCTAGCAAACGTCTAACAGAGGGCATGAAACCCATATCAGCCATACGGTCTGCTTCATCTAGAACGACATGGTTAACATTTGAAAGGTTTACGAAGCCTTTCTCAATTAGATCTTCGAGTCTTCCAGGGCAGGCAACAAGAATATCTATTCCTTGTTTTAATGCTCTAATTTGATTACCGTAACCTACTCCACCGTAGACAACTCCAACTTTTGTATTTCCAGCAAGTGAAAGTAGCTCAGAAAATATTTGTTCAGCTAGTTCTCTTGTTGGAGCGAGAATTAGTGATCCAGGACTTTTTGGTTTTCCCCGCCTGCTATTTGTAATTAGAGGTATACCAAAAGCAATAGTTTTTCCAGAGCCTGTTGGAGCGCGCCCACAAATATCACGACCATTAAGTCCGTCAGCCAGTGTTAACTTTTGGATTTCAAAAGGCTTAAAGATCCCTTTGTCTGCTAGAGATCTGCAGATGTTTTCAGAAACGCCGAGCTCGGCGAATGTAGTTGACATGATTTCCTTAAACCCGCGCGAGCAAGTTCTATTGGTTGTTATATGACGCTTTCTTAATACAAAGGTGGCTCACGGTGAGGAAGAGGTGTGAACTGAAACCCGCCATAAACCCACTAGCAAAACTTGCCAGAGTAATTAATGTTAACGCTAAGAAGCAGATGTTCCTCGGAGTAGCTAGGTTCAATTTTGAATTTGTTATTGGCTAGTTTAGATTTCGTCAAACCAGTCGCTTACTTCACTACACAAAATGGTTCTAGTGTTTTCACAATCATTGCAGATTAAACAAACTGTCTTTTGATTTCTATTTTCTCTGGAAGAAATTACTGAGTGACCTAAATGGTTCTTTATCTCATTGAATTCATTAATTTTAGATTTTTCATGTGCATGTGAACTAACAATGTCCGAACATGTTTCACACCAGATAAATAGGATGTCTTGTTCAATATCTCCTTGTTCATCTTCACCATATTCAATTGTTAAATAATGATTTTCATGTTGAGCCCAGTAGTCTGCTCCGGCCTTAATGCGTTTTCCGCCCTCTTCTAGATGCTTCAAGTACCTTTCAAACCAATTAATTTTTTCCTTCAGCTGCAGTTCTAGATTTTTTGATTCATTACGATCAAACTCAACATTTTCGTGTTCAACATAAATTAGGAATTCCTGATACATTTTCTGGGATTTTTCAGCATGCCTTATTTCTTCAATGTCCAAATTCATATATATGTTTTCTACTTTTAATTAAAGTAAGTAATTAAATTTTTACGCTTTTGAAAGCAATTTCATTATTTCTCTTGCGACCATTGGAGCGGAATTTTGGTTTTGTCCTGTCACCAGGTTCCCGTCTACCTCCCAATGATTAGCAAACGGATCACGGAAACGATGAGAGCATTTGAAATCTGCACCTAATTTCCTCAACTCAGTTTCAGGATGATGAGGAGTCGAATCAATTCCTAATTCAAGAACTTGTTTATCAGTAACGCCAGTTACTCGTCTTCCTTCAACTAGAGGACGACCCTGCAGGTTGGAAGCGCGTAAAAAACCAAGTGGCCCATGACAAACTCCACCAAGAACTATTCCTCTTGCATTGGCTTCTGTAACCTTTTGTCCAACTATGTCAGAAAAACCTAAATCAAAACTTGCTCCCCAACCACCAGCGAAATAAATCACATCATAAATACCAACATCTACATCTGTCATTGAAATAGATTTTCGTACTTTTTCTTTTAATAAGTCATCAACCAGAAAACGATCATCATGATTCGATCGAACAACGGCTCTTAGAGAGAGTGGATCAATCGCAATTTCCCCACCTGACGGACTTGCCAGATCGACTTCAATACCCGCATCAGTAAATAGATAGTAAGGAACAGTCATTTCAGAAGAAAACACACCAGTAGGTTTTGCAACATCAAGCCATGAATGATTAGTGCAAACAATCAAAGCTCGAAAGTTTTTTAACTCACCTTCAAAGGGATGTAAGTCTTCGGGATGAAGACCAATGTTTTGCAAAAAATTTCGTAAAACTCTTGCAGGAGGAGGTGGTTTTTTCAATGGTATTTGCTCTTTTGGTGGTCTCCGACGGGCATAAGGCCATGGGTTGTTTCTTTCAGGCACCTGATTTGCAGATTCTTCTTTTAGACAATTCTTTAAGAAATCGAAAACTTCTCTAAGAGCAGGATTTTTTGATTCGTTTTTTAACTCAATTGGATCAGAATCAAGGTTATACAATTCCCATTGGTCAGGAATGGTTGAATTTCTGTGTCTTATAGCTGGCGGAGAACTAGAGGACAGTTGACGAACACCAGGGTGAGACCAAGTTGAAGGATCATCAAAAGCCCTTACCAATTTCCAAAGGTTTCCTTTACCCCCTTTAGCATCAGTATCACGGACTCTTTTTACAAGACCTTCGAAATTAGATGCGACATCAGCAGGAACACGAATTTTCATTGGTGCAGGTGGGTTGTCGGCGAGGCCAAGATGACGAGCAAGAGCAGATGCGAGAGTATCACCCTCAAGCATGTTGTCCCTTGTCATCATGTAGACACCTCTTTCTGAAAAGCTATCTTCACTTTGATTTTCAATTAGAGGAGAAAGGTTATAGCCCGGAAGAGGATGCACTTCTGTAAACGAATCTGAGAGTTTCAAAGACAATTCTTTTTCCTCAAGACCTGCCATACCTAGAGCAGTCGGTATCAAGTCGATATGTGAGGTCGGTATATCTGAAATAGTCTTAGGTTTACTGGGATTAGGTCCTGTTCTAACAATCTGAAAAGGCACTCTTGTAGCTTCGTCGTATAAGGTAAACCATTTCTGATGGAGACCGCCATGCGCTCCCAATAAATCTCCATGATCAGATGTACGAAAAATAATTGACTCATTCAATGTATTTCCTGAAACAGCTTTACGAACAATATCAATTGGCCCATCGACTTCAAGATGGAGTCTGTAGTAGAGATCGCGGTAAGCCTGCTCATTGCGTTCATAGATTCTTTTAACTCTGTTCTGTGGTCCATATCCGGAGAAATAAGAGTTTTTATAAGCGATTTGTGCTGCCGGTTTGGAACTTAAATCTTCATGGCGTGTTGGCGGCTCCGGTACTTCAGGAGGATCAAGATCACATTTTTTAATCGGATTGTTTTCTTGCCTTCGCCATCCAGGGAAAAGAACTATGTCATGTGGATTTACAAAACTTGCGACAAGAAGAAATGGGCGAAGCGCTTCCGCATCACCTGACTCTCTTCTCAAATAACGGTCTTTTAACCACTTAACAACACGTTCAGCGATTAAGTTGTCACGAATGAAACCAGAATTGGCAAGTCCGGGTCCATGGGGTTCTGGGCCTACCCAACCTGAAAAGCCAAATTCTTCTAATGGATTAGCTTCTAAATAAGCTTCAACATTTTCTTCAATCACTTCACCATTTTCAGTATTAGTAGGTACGGGTAGTCCGGTGTCAGGGTCAAGAAGATCAGCATGGGTTATATGCCATTTCCCGTCGTAATGGGTGTCATAGCCTGCTGCTTTGAACCAGTGTCCTATAGTTGGAACTTCTCCAGGTCGTAGCCAGCGCATACGAGAATCCGAAGCATCTTTACCTAATCCATTTGTTTGCGTTACTCCATGCAGATCTGGGTAATGGCCAGTAAAAAGTGTTGGACGACTCGGTACACAAGCGAGTGAGCCTGTGTAATGCCGCTCGAAAGAAATACTATTTTGCTTAAACCAGTGTCTTGCAGGGAGGGCAATTTCACGCCACTTTTTAAGGTCTTCATTTTCGTATGGTGGTATGTTGCGCTCCTCATCAGTCATGATGATTACCACATCAGGATGTTGCATCATTTTTCTCTTTTCTGATTGGAGTCTGTTCAATATGGGCTTTAAGACCAGTTAACATTTTTCGGTTTATACGTGAAAAGAAACGGCTTACGATTTTTGCCAAAAACTCAGCAGGTGGGCGAGTAGGCGTGATTTGTGCAGTCAGTTGGACGTGTGTATCCGGACCCACATTAGTTAGTTCCCAATTGTTAGTTACTTTCTTAAAGACAGGTGGTAGTCCGTTTAATTGATATGAGAGTTTTTTTGGTTCTTCCCAGACCGTGACAGTTTCTTGAATCACATTTGAGCCCAGTTGGATGCGTCGTGTAGAACCAATTCCTTCTGTTTGTTCAGACAGGAACGATGAGTGGTCAACATTTTCAGCCCAGAGGAAAATTTGGTCAAATTCTGAAAGAACTTTCCAAACCTCTTCTATTGAGGCTGAAATTGTTACTGAAACAGATTTTTTTGACATAACAGGTTCAATCGTAGGAGGTTTTCCAGCAATGTGATATCACGTTATATGAGATTATATTTGTGTAGCAATTTCTTAGCAGTAGCTGATCTTGTCGGGTAGGCGGGATTTGAACCCACGACCTCCTCGTCCCGAACGAGGCACGCTACCAAGCTGCGCCACTACCCGTATGATGCAAATACTTTTAGAGTTTTACTTAACGATCAACTATTAACAATTTCGTCAACTTTTTGGCTGAGTGCTAAGGGATCTATAGGTTTGATTATCCAGCAATCCGCTTCAGAACGTTTTCCAAGAAACTCATCCGCTTCTCTGTCTAATAACATCAATACTTTTTGAGGGGGAATACGACCCGCTCTTTGCTCAAGGCGAAGGTCAAGTGAAGTTGCCATGCCTCCCATATTTCCTATTTGAAGATCGAGAATTGTTAATACAGGAGCATTTTGAATAACAGTTTCAAGTACTTCCACTCCTTCTTTTACCCATATGACATCATGATTTTGACTTAATGCAGCACAAACTTCTTTAAAAATATGATTTTCAGTACTTGCTAGCAAAACTTTTGTTTTTTCAGGCATAATGCGAGCGTAGCGGAGGAATTACTGACTCGATGTTTACTTTTGTGTTGAGCTTTGTAATCTTCTATCTAAGAGCTAATACAAGAGAAGCTTAAATAAGGAAAAATATGCTAGAGATTACGGTTGAAAGAAACGAAAAGTATGTGTTATGCAGACCTACCGGTGAACTTGATGCTTATACAGTTGCTCAATTTCGTGAAGCACTAATGGAACTAGCAGAAGAGAAATTTGTTTTAGTTGATTTATCAGATGTTCCTTTTATGGATTCTGCAGGTTTAGGGGCTTTAATTGGAGGCATACGGAGAGCAAGAGATAATGATGGTGATGTTTCTGTCGCGTGCAATAGACCTGCTTTGGTGAGACTCCTTCATACCACGGGTTTCGATAGAATTGTCCCTGTTCGCGAAACGGTAGAAGAGGCAGTCTTAGCTTTACATGATCCAGAAGCTATTTAGTTAAGGTTCTTTAGCTAAAAATTTAGATATGAGAGAAACAAAAACTTTAAACAAATTGTTTCGTGTAATTTTTGCATTTTCTGCAATTCTTCTAATTAATTTGTTTTCTAGCAATGCAGCAGCAGACTCGATGCCGGTTTCTACAAAAGGTGTAGTGGTGGTGGAAGCATCAGGCCTAATGGATCCAGTGATGTTTGAAATGATGATGGAAACGCTTGAAAAAGTAGATCCATCTGAGACTATTGCTTTGGTTTTTCAAGTTAATGTTTCTGGGAGCGTTATTGGGACTGAGGAAATAATTGAACTAGGTCAGGTAATAACTTCTTCAAAGATACCAATTTCTTTTTGGGTGGGTCCTTCAGGAGCACGAGCAAAAGGACCAATCGCAGAACTAGCGTTGCTGAGTGGTGATGTAGGAATTTCACCCGGATCGAAGATTGGCAAGATCGGAAGCAATATTTTTTCATCGAGCAGTAATGCAGAAAAAACCGTCTTGGACTTAAGTGAAAAAACTTTCAACTATAAGGAAGCCGTAGATAGTGGGATAGCAAGAAGTTCTCCAGTTTTGTTAGAGCACCTTGTTGGTCTAGAAGGCTTTGAAGTTATTTCAGATATTGAAACAGGAGAAACAAAGCCATTGACTCAGACACGTTTTGAAGAAATGGATCCCATCGACCAGTTTTTTCATAGTGTGGCAAGTCCTGCTATCACCTACTTACTTTTCTTAGCTGGTATGGGATTGTTGATTTTTGAACTTTATACAGCCGGTGTAGGCATTGCAGGTGTTTTGGGGGCTTTATGCCTTTTACTTGGTTTTTATGGATTAGCAGTCTTACCATCTAACCCTTGGGGGTTGGCTCTACTCATTTTCTCTATGCTGGGATTTGCTATAGATGTTCAGACTGGTGTTCCAAGACTTTGGACAGGTATTGCAACTACAAGTTTGGTGACAGGTTCACTTCTATTATTCGACGGCGTATCACTCTCTTGGCTTACTTTACTCTTTGGCATTTTGTTAACAGTTATTTGCATGTCAGCGGGAATGCCAGCAATGATTCGTACTCGTTTCGCTACACCGACCATCGGTCGAGAATGGATGATTGGTGAAATAGGTATGGCTATAGATGAGATAAATCCCAATGGAACAATCGAAGTAAAAGGAGCAATTTGGAAAGCTCAAACTAACAGAGCGACTCCCATCAAAGCCAAAGAGGAAATAAGAGTCGCGGCTGTGGATGGATTTTGGTTGCAAGTAGAGCCCTTAGAAGGAGCAGCTCGTGACTATAGAGAGCGCAGAGGTAAAAAGAAATAAGAGACTACTTAGTTAGATTTTTAATTTTCTACTTTAGGAAGCCGAGGTCCGGCAATGCGAACATTTTCTCGCCTGCGAGTAATTCCATTCTCATCTAAATAGTTCAAAAGAGGCAATGCATGCTTTCTGGTATTGCCGGCTGCTTCCCTGAATTGTGAAACAGTAAAACCTTGGGGGGTTGATTGTAGAAGTTTTGCAGCCAGTAATGCAGCTTTTTCGATTGCTGTTGAAGAAAAAAAGATTCCATCTTTTTCAATAACAACTCCTTTGTGAATCATTTCGCGCAATTCAGAACGGCTTATATCAAGAGGATCCGGAGGGGCAAAAAGTGAAATTTCTAATTTTTCAACAAACGGATGATTAGAAGTCAGATCTTTATATTTTGCAAGTTTTAGTTTTCCACTATCGATAATGACTTCTTCAACTAAGGAAACGGTTAATCTCTGTTTTTCATCCAATATAGAAAGTTCAATTCCAGATGATCCTGCAGATTCGGCTAGCTTTTTTATTTCTTCAATTGCTGTCTGGAGGATTTCTGGATTCACAACCCAATTACCTACACTTGGTTCAATAGTTTCGCCTGTTAGTAGTTTTAGTTCTCCAACATCTATCCAACCTCTTTCTTTGATGACTCGAGTTATTGAACGATCTGGTTTAGCTTTTGAGGCCTTTATTATTGGGTCAACATCGAGGACTTCACCACCGCCAATAGTTTCTTCGCGTCCACTTTCACGCAAAATAAACCGATCACCCGGCAACAAGGGGAGAGGTTTTGACGTAAATAGTCTCACTAAACCAGTTGATCCAGGTTTAATTGAATTCGGTCCAAGAATCCTTAACCTTATTGGGTATTCACCCGATCCAAAGTAGGCGACGAATGAACCTCTACGTGATACATGGTGATCTAGATCATCTAATACTTTTAATGACGCATCCAACATTTTAGTTAAATGCCATTGCTTCGGTTTAATTAATACATTTCCACGAGAAATATCAGTAGATGAAAGTCCGGTGATATTTACTGCGCATCGACTACCGGGTTGGATTTTTTCCTCGTCTAGATGATGTGATTGAAGTCCTCTGATTCTGACTTTTTCTCCTAAAGGCCAAACTTCTAGATCATCATCAATTTCAAAACTCCCACCAGAAAGAGTTCCTGTTACGACAGTTCCAGTTCCCTTAATTGAGAAAGAACGATCTACCCAAAGCCTTGGTCTTTCATGATCTTCTGGCTCATGCTCTTTACTAACAAGTTTCGATAGTTCTTCTAAGAGAGTGTCAATTCCAGTTCCATCTAAAGCGTTGGTTTTAACCAAAGGAGCATTTTCCAAGAAAGTGTTTTGAACTTTTTCTTTTATTTCTAAAAGGGAAAGTTCGGTAAGTTCATCGTCAGCTTGGTCTATTTTCGTTACAACTATTATTCCACTTTTAAATCCGAGTAATTCTAGGATTCGAAGGTGTTCCTCTGATTGAGGTTTCCATCCTTCAGTAGCCGCGACGATAAAAAGACATGTTTGGACACTCCCAACACCGGCCAGCATATTTTTTAGAAACCTGACATGACCCGGCACGTCAATTATTGATAAAACATCTCCAGAAGACAACGTGGTCGAAGCGAAACCTAAGTCGATGGTTAAACCACGGATTTGTTCTTCTATAAATCGATCAGGATCTGATCCAGTTAAAGATTTAACAAGAGTAGATTTTCCATGATCAACGTGTCCAGCAGTAGCTACTATGTGCATGATCGAACTAGAAAAACCTCAAAGAATTGTTTTAATCGCTTTATCGATTAAAACATCATCAGTTGGATGCACAGTCATTAGATCTATAACAGTTTGGTCGTCATCCATACGGCAAATAATAGGTGGATCTTGCTGACGAAAGAATTCAACATGGTTACCTTCTAAATGTAAACCAGCAGAAGGTATTTCAACCCCTGGAAGAGTTCCACCGCCGGGGGTGGCAAAAGTTTTGGTAGCAAATTTTGGTTCTATATTTTTTGCTCTATCAAATAGTTCATCTACTGAAGTGGTGGCCATTTTCCAAAAAGGAATAGAAGATCCTTCACGTTCCAAATAAGACAGAGTTACTTCCTGAAGTACAGACATAATCAGGTTGCCGGGGCGAAAAGCTCTAGAAAGAGGATGTTGCATACAAAGATCAATTAATTCTGTTTTTCCAGCGATAATTCCGGCTTGCGGTCCGCCGAATAACTTGTCACCGGAAAAAGTTACTATGTCAGCACCTGATTCTAAACTTTGACGTGCAGCAGGTTCACCTATAAGCCATTTTGGAGGTCCATCATCCAACCAAGGACAAGCTGCATCAAGTAATCCGGAACCAATATCAGCTAAAAGAGGAATTCCTAAATCTTTCATTTCAGAAATTTCAGTGGTTTCAGTAAAACCAACAATTCGATAATTGGATTGATGAACTTTCAACACTAATGAAACTTCATTTTTGTTTACTGCTTTTTCGAAATCTTTCCGTCGTGTTCTATTAGTCGTTCCAACTTCGATTAATTTAGCTCCTGATTGTTCGATAATTTCAGGGATTCTAAATCCTCCACCAATTTCGACTAATTCACTTCTTGAAACTGCAACTCCTCGGTTTTGAGCCAGTGCTGCAATCACTAGAAGAACTGCCGAAGCACAGTTGTTGACTACTAACGCTGACTCTGCTCCACAAGAACGAGCGATTAATTTTGATGTTTTGTCATGTCTCGAACCGCGTTCCCCTGTTTCTAAATCCAATTCAAGATTTGAAAACCTGAACGCCTCGTCTCGATTTCCAATATTTAACGGAGCGCGACCCAAATTAGTGTGCAAAAGAACGCCAGTTGCATTAATAACGTCACTAATTAATCTTCTTGAAATCGATTCGCCTATTTTTCTCGCTTCTTCAAGTACATCATTCCCAACAGATCTATTTACTGCATCTCTAGCCGCATCAACTAGAAGCGGGTGAGGTAAACCTAAGTCGGAAATAGCGCGAGCTATTTGATCTATTGAAGGCGGTCTTTCTGGAGTGGGTTTCGAGTTTTCAGACATATTAATTCTTCACAAAGAAAGATATTTTTTACTTCTAGTGGTTACAAACACGTAGCATAAATTTATGCTCTTTTTACTATTTGCTGCTTTTTTAATAATTCCTGCAGTTGAGTTGTATTTAATCATTGAAGCTTCTCACCAATTTGGTTTTGGAAATACTCTAATTGCTCTTGTATCCATCAGCGTCATTGGTGCATGGATGGTGAAAAGAGAAGGATTAGAAATAATAAGAAAGGCTCAAATTGAGCTTTCAAGAGGAAAACTTCCTGGTAAGCAAATAGTAGAAGGTTTGCTTATTCTTATTGCTGGTGTTTTAATGCTTACCCCGGGTTTTGGAACTGATGCTCTTGGTTTGGTACTACTTTTCCCTCTAACACGAATCATGTTGCGATCCATATTTACACGTTTATTTATGAAAAAACTTGAAACAGGAAAATCGTTTTTATGGTCGACAAAAAGCAATGGCGGTCAACAAGTTGTCGATGTTGAATGGGATAAATCCAATTCAAAAGAGGAAAACCAAAAAGAGCTTGAAGAGTAATAACATAGATGAATTTGAAGTGTCGGATTTCATATTGTTTTACTTCTTTAAAGGATCCATACTTCAGTAGAGATAAAGAAAACATCTTTTGGTTATGACAGATCCAG
>MDTA01098762.1_pt1 | contig 19855 bp, 21 predicted proteins | sample 811151 | NCBI WGS metagenome assembly MDTA01 (sample SAMN05326648, study PRJNA326480) | marine metagenome | isolation source: seawater | place: Indian Ocean: South | collected 2010 | reverse complement strand
CCTTAAAAGAGCAAATTCTCGTTACATATCGAAAACTGCATCATCGCTTCAATGAAGACGGTTACAAATTCAATCAGGTTTAGTCTGATGCGAAAAGGGAATATCAGCTGAAGGAATTTGACCCGCGCAAGCCAAGCACCCACCATTAATGCGATAGGGTGCAATGTGATTTCGCAGGCAGCGCGTGCCACGGAAAAAGAGAACCTGTCCTAGTTCTCGCGCATGTGCATCGGTCAGAGGCATCTTTAGCCAACTGTCAGGAACATGACCCTTTAAGAGGGCGCGGTTTTGTTTTGCCTCCGTACGACGTGCTACCTCCTCACGATCATTCTTCGCGTAAACACCTTCAATCTGCAATTCCTTTGAACATTCAAGGCAGGCTGTCACAACAGGCTTGCGTCGTGCTGTGTTGTGAGAAAGCTTGTCACCAGGAACCTCTCTTTCACAACCGCAACTACAAACGCACCACCAGTAAGCATTACCACTTTTCGTTCTTCGTTCTGAGGGCCTGACAACAGTCAGGCGTCCATACACTTCCCCAACACGATTTCTTGGCCTAGATGGCATTAGCTATCCTCAATCAAGAAAGCAGAGACTTTAAAATTGATCTCAGCATGATTTATACATGCAATCAGATGCTCATGCAAGCAAAAGATAACTGATTTACAACCAACAAACAATTATCCATAACCGTAACTGGTGACAAGCACGAATTGACGACCTCAGCCTTGATGAATATGCATACTAATGGTCGCGGAACGACCGGTAGCCAACGCGGCGAGGCCATAGAACCACAAGCAAATAAGAGATAATTGAGCCAATACAAGACTCGGCGAAACGAAGCAACGCGTTGATCATTGGGTTCAATGAAGGGTCGAGACTTGCTGTTACCATCACAACCAACACAGTGATTGCTGAGAGGCGACTGAAACTCGGACTATTCAGAATTGTGCACACAAGACCAGTCATCAAGATCGAAAGACCCAGCCCTACAGCACTAAATTGAAAAAGTGAGAGATAAATCCCACTTGTCAAAGCTCCAATAGCAGATCCAATGACCCTGAGAAATGCAGAGCTCGTGGTGCCTCGACGATCAGCCTGAATCACAACGACAGCAGATATCGCCGACCATAAACCACCAATCTTGGGGAGATAGTCTGGGAACAAACCGGTAAACCGAAATCCAACCCAATAGGCAAGCAATGCTCCCAACGCTAGTTGCGCTGTAATAACCAGCTGCTCTTGTCGAGTTTGGATTTTCCTCGGCGCATCACCTGGGATGAAATTCATTAGACACCAAATCTCATGGGCGTTAAATCCAAACCAATGTTAAGGACAAGCCAATAATTTTACAAGAACTTTAAAACAGAAAATATGCAAATATTCCCTTCTCCAAACAAACCAGGGGATTATTCCATTGATTCACTGACTTGCTCATTTGAACGATCGTGTACTAACAAAACAGGATCGCTCGGAAACGGTGCATCACCAGAAATCAATCAGGCATCTAACTCGCTGATCCCTCAGCAAGAATTGTGGAGATCATCAACACAGGCGAGGCTCAGTCAAGCGAATCGGTAAAAGAGCCGGTGGTATCAACTGCAACGGCACTGAACAGAGCATCCCGGAGAAAATGACACGTCGCTCCAGATTGATGGAAATTCTCACAGCCCTAGCCATCTTGCCTTTTCTTGCTGCTCTGGTGGTAGGGGCCCGAGAAGCGGAGGACGGGCAAGCTTGAACTGTGGCGTAGGCCCTTCGCCCGTGGCTATGCCTGAAGAGCGACTGCTCATGACATGCGTAGCTTCCTCCTGCTGTCTGGGTTTTGGCTAACGGGCCTCTTCCCTGGTGCGGCAGCCGACACGCTGCCGCCTCAACTGGAAGCTGGACAATCAATTCTTTCTGCTAATCAGACGCTGACTGCCTCCGGCTGGGAACCTGCTCCGGACGATGAGGCAAAGCCATTTGAGCACGTTCTTGCCGGCAACAGCTTGTCCTCACTGACGTCTTGCTCAGGCACCGGTGTGGGCTTTTGCCGTTACGACTATCGCCAGAAGAATCACAAATTGGTGGTCGTGACCGTTCCAGCCCGTGAACCTGACGTTGCTGGGCGGGTGTACCGCTGGTGGTTGGAATCGCTTCCGATCATCCAAGAACGTTGATCAAACGAAGTGTCCCCCACAGATCGAACACACAAAAGATGAAGCCAATCACGATCAAGTCCCAAGCGCGATGACGCAGGGCCCACGGCGCCAAAAAAACCTCAGCCACGCCATGCAGAGCGGTGCCCAGCGCGATGTGCTCTAACACGAGCAGACCATGCGCCACCAGAAACAATCCACTTGCGATGAAGCGCATTGTCACGGTCCAGGGGACTGTCACTCAACTCATCGACGGTGCGCACCACCTTATCGGGTTCACTTTTGCTTGCCTTCAGCTCGGCAACGCAGACCACAGTTGCATCGGTTCTCAATAGTGTTTACTATTGAGAACCGATGCAACTGCTCTCCATGTCGCCAGCAAGCTCATCGGCTGAAGCGAATGGAACCCTGAAAAAGGGTCTGCACCAAGACGGGAGACGCATGACCCCGCAACGTCGGCTTGTGCTGGATCTGTTTGAACAGATCGGCAGTGGCAGTCACCTCAGTGCGGAAGAGGTCCACCGCCAGTTAGTAGACCAACAATCGAAGGTGTCTCTGGCCACCATTTACCGAACGCTGCGGTTGCTGGTGGAGATGGATTTCCTCCAGGAACTGGAGTTGCGGGATGGAGGCAGTCGATTTGAGCTCGCCGATGCCGAACACATCCATCACCACCACCTGGTGTGCGTTCGTTGCGGCCGAACCGAAGAATTTGAAAGTGAAGCCGTGCTCCAAGCCGGTCGGGACGCCTGCGCTCAGTTTGATTTCGAGCTGATTGATTCCAGCTTGAACGTTCGGGGGATCTGCGCCGCTTGTCGATGACAGCGTGAGGCTTCAGTGATGACCTGATGGATGTTCTGAACAGGCCATCCATTGACTGCCCATCTGATGCACCCCTTCACAGCCAATCAACTTCGCCTGCGCTTCTGCCTCTGCTCGCGTGGGGTAAGCAAAAAAGCGCGGATCGTCTGTCAAGCCTGAGCCTTGATGGGAGCTGTGGTCATGCCCCTGGCTTTGTCCACCAAAACGGACAAGACCCATGCTCATGGGACCAGCGGTCCAGATGCCCATCGTATTGACCCCAACAGCTAACAAGCCCATCCCGACGATGGAGAGGTTGATCACACCCATCGCAACAACACCGATGGAAACCACCCCCATGGGCACCACCCCAATGCAGACGACGCCCATCGGGACGATGCCGATCGAGACCGTCCCCAACGGGGCAATGCCGACAGCAAAACGCTTGGGCTTACTGCCGCAATGCGCTGGTGAGGAATCTTGTGATGCAGTTTGAGTCATGGGCGCATGATGACGCTTTGTGCAGCGAGGCTCAAAGCTTGGCAGGCTGTTAGCAATGAAATCTCAAGCTGCCAACGGTTCTCACGCATTCATTCTGATCTGTCCTCATTCCATGGATGAAGGCATGTCAGCCGTGCTGGCAGTGCGTGATCAACAAAGCGTGGTGTTGAATTTGAGCAACATGGACTCGATCACGGCCCAACGCACTGCCGACTTTGTTTCAGGTGGAGTGCGTGCCCTCGATGGCCAAGAGCATCGTTTGGGCGAGCTTGTGTTCTTGTTCACCCCGGCAACCATCCAAGTCAGCCAGAACTGAGGGCACCCCCACAACTGGAACCATGTCCAGCGGTGCAACCAAAACAGTGTTCAGCCACAGCAATGGGCTGATCCAGCAATCCATCATCTGTGTTGAGCAGATCGCTTAGCTGACGTGTCGTTGAACCGGTTGGCAAGTCGAGTTGCTGATTGAAGTCGCAGTCGTAAAGCGATCCTGTCCAACTGACGCTGATCAAACTTCGGCACATCACTTGGTTCAGATTCTCCTGACGATGGGCCTTCATAAGGGTCGTCATGTAAGTCTCCAGCGTTCCTTGATGTTGAAGGTCCCGCGCGAAGCGCTGGATCGGCATGTTGGTAATCGTGAGCAGGTGAGAGAAACGGATGCCATGGCTCCGCAGCAGAGCTTCCCGGTACTGATCCTCAAGAGGAACTTGTGGTGGAGGCAATGAAGGACCCAGCGGGTTGAACACCAAATCCAATTTCAGCGATGAACCAGGCTGGCCATACCCAAGCTGGTTAAACAGCTTGAGCCCCGCGATACTGCGGTCATACACACCCTGCCCGCGCTGCAGGTCCACCCGTTCCTGTTCGTAGCAGGGCAGTGATGCCACCACGCGAACCCCTTGGTCTGCAAGAAAACGTGCCAGATCCTCTTGCCCGGGTTCACTGAGAATCGTCAGATTGCAGCGATCGATCACTGTCACTCCTGTTGCGCGAGCAGCGACCACAAGATTTCGAAACTGAGGATGCAGTTCCGGTGCACCACCGGTGAGATCCAAACAATCAAGGCTCTGAGCCGCGAGCACCCGAGGGATCAGCTCGATCAACTCCGGCGCCATCATTTCCTGACGCCAGGGGCCTGCATTGACATGGCAATGGCTGCAGGACTGGTTGCAGCGGTATCCAAGGTTCACCTGCAAAGTCGTTAGGCGCTGACGACGAAGCGGCGGAAAGGGCAAGGAGTCCGCTGTGCACAGATCCATTGATGTGGCCGGATTGGCGGATGCGTGTTGGCTTGATTCTGACGACATCAACGGCCTGACCCCGCTGCGCTCCGTGCACACGCCATGGCCATGAACCAAGCCACATATTGATCGGGCCCGCCTGGCATGCAGACGTCAAATTTCAGTGGATCGTGGATATCACTGATGCCGTCGAGACGTCCATCCGCCAAAGATGGCCGATCCACTTCACCACCACTGCTATCCACAAGCACAACACGATTGGGTTGGCCGAAGGCTGCCCCCAGCTCCTGAAGAAGCGTGAGGAAGCCCCGATCACTACCACCTCTCAACCATCCATCACCGGTAGGGCAAGGTGTGGATGTCACCGTGTCACCGACCCCAACCAGATGCGGCATCTGATCTCGAGGGATCCGTTCCTTGCAGAGTTTGATCAAGGAAGCGTGATCTTGGGGTGCTGTGCGGACGTTGAAGTCATGACCCAGTGGTGCTGATCCCGTGCGAGCAGCAATGTGGCGATTAATCAAAACAAGCAAACCAACCTCCTTAATCGACCCACGCAGCATGAATTGAATGTCAGTACTTCCGACATCCCCTTCCGTCGCTGGTTTCAATCGCTCTTGCCCTTGGGCATCACGTCCCAAATTCGGAGCCACATGAAGGAAAAACGACTCCGACAAGCCCTGGGCCGCAGCTTTCGCCATCAACTGCTGCATCACGCTTTCCAACATCGCTTGCAAGGATTGCTGGCGGTTCACATCACCAGGCACCCTTGCGTAAAGGCTGTTGAGATTGATCGTTGGCGCTACTTGCATATCAAGAATGGCGCGATCGATCTCCGTTTGCAGCGCATCACGGTTGAGCTCAGGCATCAATTCTGGGAGGGCTTGACCGAGAAGCGTGGCCATGTGTGTGGGAACAGCGGCGAGAAACGCCATCTCCTCATCGCTGACCCCGGGATGCGACAGGTGACCAAATTCGTCTTGGAGTTGAACCCCACCAGCTGCCAAACCCGGCAGATACAAGCCATCACGACGCGCCTGAGCAGGATCATCCAAACCCTGCTCAACGAGACGATTCACACCGCGTCGACCTTCATGCTCACCATTGGTCAGCACAGAAAAACTGCCACGCAAAGTTGCGGCGGCCTTCACGTAGTCAGCTGGCAGTTTGCGGGTGAGTGGATCCCTCACCAACGGCATGCAGACACCATCCAGGTCTTGAACGATCAGGAGATTGGGGCTGGAGATCAGCTCCTGATGCAAAGCGTCAAGATCCATTGGCGTTCTGTCATTCCAGCAATGGTGTTCACGATCCCATGCACTGCGTTCAACGCCAATCACCCCAACCCCATCACGTGCCGATAGGCGGGACGCGCGTAGGTACGACGGATGACATCTTGAATCACCGGATAAGGCGAGAGATCCATCTCCGGAAAAAACAGCGGCAAGTAGGCCAAGTGGGCTTGCACAGCACAATCAGCTGCACCCCAGACACCACCGACCAAAGGGCGGTCGACCTCCAACTGTTGATTGAGCACAGCCATCAACTGAGGGAATTCGCGCTCACGGCTAGACCGAACAAACAGAGCGATGGACAACGTGGCATTAACAAACAGCAGCCATTGGCTTGTCAGGGCTTTTTGCGCTGGTGTGCTGATGTCGTGGGTGTAGTGCTCAGCGAGGTGAAGGAGAATCGCGCCGCTTTCAAACAACGTGAGTGACTCTCCATCAGGCATCGGCACGCTTGGGTCCACAAGAACTGGCAACTTTCCAAACGGGTTTATCGCGAGGAAATCAGCTTGGCGCTGCTGATTCGCTCTCAGATCCAGCTCGACCAGCTCATAGGGAATATTTTTTTCCTCAAGGAACCAACGCGGCATCGAGGCACGCGTTTTGGGACCTCCATAGAGCTTGAGCGTCAACCGCCCCTCCGTACCCAAGAAACGCTTTCACCAACACGCATCATGACTTGGTCTACACAAGAAACTCTTGGCTTGATTCCATCAGGTTGAACCATCCATCACGCATGGAACGTGAAGGCGCGATCGCTGAGAGATCAGCCATGAGCACTGAAAACCATCGAAACAGGTTGAACTGGTGAAGCAAACTGGAAGCACAACAACCATCCACCCACACACACCCTGTTGCTGCAATGAGTCTCAGCCTTTCTGAGCAGATGCAATCCAACGGCTTCTTCCCACCCAGCCTGGATCGTGATCAGGTTCGTCAGCGGGTCTGGGAGCTGGAACAGGGGAAGGTGGGGTTCTACAGCGTGGGGCTCTACCCAGCATCCCTTGCCTACAACTGCGCTATGCAGCAAAGGGATGAAGACAATCTCCTGCTAGCTCCTCGACCGGGACGCGATCTGCTCGGTGCCTTTCCCCAATCCGCCCTAGACGGAATGGATCCTCAACATGTGGCGACCGTTGAGCGTATGGGCACCCATCCCCACGAAGGCGGGCGCCGGGTCAACTCACTGGCTGACTTGCTAAAGCGATGCGAACTCGTGGTGCTGAGTGCCAACAGCAACCACGTTGAAGAGGATTTGCAGGAAGCCTGTCGGCTGCGCGAGGAACTCGGGCGACAGCACGTGGTTCTGGCCTGTCTGGCTGGATCCTTCAGCCACGACAACATCGCTAACGAGTCGTATGTGCTCTGCGAGAAGGTTCCCAGTCTGGGATTTTTCTCCGGTTTCCATCGACACGGAGCCCTCCGCAATCCCCTCGACAGTTTTACGGCCAATTTCTGTCATCCCAACGCCCTAACAGCTCTGTTGGGCGCACGCATGCTCGATCGACTCTCCCCAAACATTCAGGTGTCTGCAGGGGTTCACAACGTTGAGGGCCAATACATCAAGGCCGCCAAGAACATGTCGTCGGTTTTCGCAGGGTTTGGATACGCCTACCACCAGGAGAATCCCGGGGTGCTGCCGACCTTGCTGACGCTTCTGCTGGATCAATGCTTGGATCAGGCCGCAACCGTGTCCATGGCCCGCCGCAATCGACAAAGCCTTTACAACCGACAGCCCTTCGCGCTCACAGAGTTGGGCTATGGCGTGCAACGCATTGAAGCGGCTTTGGTGCGTGGTGGAGACATGGAAAAGGTTCGCGATCACACCTTCGCCCAACTCACTGCCATGGTCGCGGATGTGCGCGGAAGCATGATGCAACCCGTTTCAGGAACACCCACTCGCAATTTTCAAGCCGGTCAGGTGATGGCTGACCACATGCGCAAAGAGCAACGTTGTCCTCACTCCATGGAAGAACTGGAGCGTTGGTGTGAAGACGAGGGGCTACGTAAAGGTGGGTTGGAGGGCCTTAAAGCCTTACGTTACTGGCCTCAAATTGCACGCAAATATTCCATCCCGGTCCACGACGCATCGATGGTGAATCTTCTCTACATGGCCATTTACGGAAACTCTACCACCAAGGATGTGGCGTTTTCAGTGATGACGGAAAGCCGAGAATTGTCAAACTATTGCCAGGAATCGGTTCGACCAACCCATAGCCGACGCTACGCCGAAGCACTCCAAAATCTCGACCAAAATGAAGCGATGGATTTGCTGGTCAACGCCGTCGTTGCAGACAATGCACGACGTCTAATCCGTGATGACAATGGGCTTGAAGAGCAAGACGGTGCCAATGAACCGCCTGCTTATCTCAAAGCCATGAATGTGATTGAAAACGCGCTCTAGGCCATCGAGCCACACCCGGGGCACTACAACGCAACCACGTGATCGGCTATATCAACGTAGGGATCAGGATCACAACTCAACACCACCACTTGAAGCCCGAGATCCACTGCTTTGCGCAACATGGTCTTCACCACATCTAGTCGCACGGGGTCGGTGTTGGTAAAGGCATCATCAAATAGCAACGGCAAACAACCGTCATGCGCAGCAGAAAGGGTGTGTGCGATGGCCAGACGAACGGCTGCATTCAACTGTTCCTTCAGACCACCACTGAGTTGAGCAAAATCCATGCTCTGACCTGAACGCTGCAAGCGCAGGTCACTGAAGCCTTCTTTGGCATCAAAACGCAGCTCAGAGCAATCACCTGATCCTTGCAGGAGTGGTGCAAGGAAACCATCAATACTGTTACTGAGCGGTGCGGAATATCGCTGAGAGAGGTCAGACCTAGCCGATTGAAAACGCTTCAGCAGAAGCACACGCGCATCAACAAGTTGAGACTCCTGCTGTTCAGCTTGAACGGCCACCGTCTCTCGCTGAAAGGCTTCCTCCAGTTCGGCATGAAGCTGTCGGTTTCCGAGCCGCTCACAACGTTCCAGCAGAGCACCACGTTCGCGATTGAGGTCTGTCAGTTGACGATTGAGGCGCTGTTCTTGGTGATCCAGAGCAACGAGCGCCTGGGAAGCATCAAGGCCCGGTGCCAGACCGGTGGCCTCGCAAAGTTGATTCACTGTCAGCTGAAGCTGATCACACTCCTGAGTGACGGCATCAAGACGCGTTCGGATCTGATCGGGTTGTCCGTGTCGCTCCTCAATCGCTTGCTTCTGATCCATCCTCTGCCGGTGCTGCACCACGAGTCGCTCCAATTGGAGGCGATGGTCTTGTAATCGACGCTCCTGAATCTGATGGGCTTTATCAGACTGCTCAAAGCGATGTTTGACTGACCGCAGTTGATCCTGCACATCGCGGTATTGCTGACGGCATTCTGCGAGCGATTGATCGAGATCAACGGTCTCCGCCGGCAAGTTCTCAAGCTCGAGCAGGTCGTCTTGCTGCTGCAAATCGCTCAGCTGAGCCTGCAGTTTCTCTAGAGCTTCAGGGGTTTCAGATTGGCCGTCTTGCTCCACCAGTTGACGCAAACGTGCGTCAATCAACGACAAATTCTGCTGTTGCTGTTCACGGCTTCGGCACTGAGCTTCGGCAGCAGCCACACTTTCAACACCCCAGTGCTTCAGAGCAGCCTGCAGTTGCGTTCGAGCCCGCTCCTGTTCAGCGATCAATCCAGAACAACCTGTGCCTTCACCTGGACTCACTGCAATCTCGACGCCATCTCCAACGGCGACACGAAAGGCTCCCGCCCGCTGAGTCACCTCACCGGTCGCGATCGATTCACCATCCACAGTCACCCCGAGGTCGGACGTGATCACCTCAATGCGCGATGCCATGCTCTGAAGACGAATCTCCAGCTCACGCAGTTGTCGTTGCTGTGCCTGAAGAGAGGAGAGAGACTTGGTATCACCTCCTGGCATCGAGCCCAGGACACGGCGTAGCTCAGCTTGCTGGTGCTCGAGTTTCAGCTTTTGGGCATGGCGACGTTGAATCTGATCAATGCTGACCTGTAGTCGTTGCTGATCCTGACGCCGCCGAAGCGATTGGCCGCGCTCCTCGAGGCTCTGTCGCTGACGATCTCTTTGGTCAAGCAGAGCCCGCTGTTCCTTCAATTCTTGGCTGCGAATTTCTGACGCCTGAACCTGAGTTGCGAGTTCACGACGGGACTTCAGCATGGCCGTCTCTGACGTTTGGATGTCTTTGTTGAGGCCTGTCAGGCCATTGAGTTCTTGCTGCCATTGCTGTTGTTGAAGACGTAAAGGAGCCAGACGCTGCTGAAGATCCTTTAGAGCAAGATGCTGATCTCGCACCTTCTGCAATTCAGGAAGTTGCCGCTCAAGATCAGCAAGAGCTTGTTCATTGCCATCCAAGTCATGACAGGCACTTTCAAAGGCAGTCAGCCTCTCTTCCGCTTCCTGTCGCAGATCGATCGCTTGCTTGAGTTCCTGACGGCGCTTCCAAAGGTCACTGTTCTGCTTCACACCTCGACTTGTGAGACTTGCAGCGACCAACGACTCAAGCTGGTCGTAAACATGCTGGTCTAAGGGCGACTGGAGGGATTCTTCCGCTTGCGTTTCCAGCGCTGCAATTAAGCCATTCAGGTCGTAGTGCTCAGCATTCAGATCAAGCAGATTCCGACCGGCAAGACCCTGCATGACCCAAAGATGAGACCAACGCGAGGGGAGAATCCGGTTGACTTGGCGGCTGCCGATGGTCTCATCAACACCCAGCAATGTTGCGAGCTGATCTTCAGCATCACCGCCGAGAAGGGCTTCCTGGCCAGCTCGACTCAGGCGGCATGTGCCTGCGTTTCCGCGAAAGCACTTCAGCAGAGACCAACCATGGCCATGGGCCTCGAAATCAAGCGCCACCTGAGGGTGTCCGGCATGGATCGATGAACGAAGATCCCGAGTAGCGGCTCCTGTGGCTGTGGCTTTGACGAACAGCGCGCGATGCATCGCGTCGACAAGTGAACTTTTGCCGGATTCATTGGCACCACCGACCAAGGTCAATCCCGCTGCAAAACGCAGATCCAACGCGCGGTGCCTGCGAACGCTTTCCAGCCGGCAGCGAATCAAGCGCATGGATCGACGGTGCAAAGACGTTGCAATTCGATGAGAGCTTGCTCGGTCACCGGATCCATCGCTTGCTCAAGCTCCCGTTGGAGTTCTGTGGCGATGCCGCTCACCAAGGGACTCTCCAAGCGATCCAGAAACTGTTCACGCTCGAGAGCCGTCGGAAGGCGATGCAACTCTCCTCGCAGGCGCAAGTGAAGCAACTGCTGGCGCAAATCATCCAAACGTTCCTGAAGTGCCTGGTGTGCAGACCATCCCAGCTGTCCGTTCAACTCAAGACGCAAAAGATCCCGACCGACGCGACGACCGATGCAATCGTTCAACTGCTGCTCCAGCCTCGGCAAGTCACCATCACCGTTGAGCATCATCGTGATGCGATGCCACTGCAAACGGCCAGTTGATTGAGGCTTGACCTCAGCTGGGAGCCCACGCTGTAGATCAACCAACAGCACCTGCGCACGACAGTCATCGGAGCCGTTGGGAAAACGGTCAGGTTCAGGCGTACCGCTGTACCAGGTCTTTCGATCAACCGACATCAACCCATGCCAGTCTCCAAGCGCGATGTAATCGAGTTCTTCGGAGGGCAATCGATCCAAGAGCAACCGATTCACAGAGTCATCACCGCCAAACCCCTGAACCGAACCATGGGCCAGAACAACCCTGGGACGTGATGGATCAAGCCTCTGCCAATCGAGTTCTTCAAGCCACAGCAGCGGGTTGCGGCTGTCTCGCTGACGCAACAGTGGACAGGGAAGCAGGGTGATCCCAGCCACCGAAACGGGCTCGGGAGCGAGAAGGAGTTGGAGATTTTCCGCACGGTCTTGCAACTGACGCTGAAGATCCGCACGACGCCAGATTCCCCCGACTCCACCGTGGTCGTGGTTTCCAGGAATCACAAGAACAGGGCAAGGAATAGAGCCCAACACCTCCAGCACCTCCATCACGGTGGCGCCGGGAACGGTGCTGGAATCAAACAGATCCCCTGCGACCAACACTGCGTCGACCTCCTCACGACGAGCGATCTCGGCAATTCTTCCGACCGCTTCGACGCGCTCCTGCTGCAGGCGTGCCTGCTTTTGGACATCGTCAATCCAGCGATAGGGCTTGCCGATCTGCCAATCAGCGGTGTGAAGAATCCTTGGCACTAGGGCCGTTCAGCGGTCGCCACCCATGCTGCCGCCTTCCCGGCTGATTTTCCGCACACTCCTTGCTGGCAAGCGAACCAAAAAGCGCGATGTTTCGTGATGAGACCCATGGGATTCGACGTGTCTGCCTCCGCCTCAGGTTCCACTTCGATCCTGCAGACCATTGCTGGGCTTTTTCATCCACCTGAACAGATCGCCGGTATTCAACAGCTGGGATCCGGGAATGTGAATGACACCTTTCTTGTGACCTTGGCTGAAAGTGCCCCACGCCAGGCCTTCGTGATGCAACGCCTCAACACGGAGGTGTTCGAAAATCCTGAGCTGGTGATGCGCAATCTGCTCCGATTGGGCGATCACGTGGAGCAAAGATTGGCCGCACACCCCCCCGAGATAACCGGCAGGCGCTGGGAAGTCCCGAAAGTATTGCCCACCCTCGATGCAGACGGACATTGGGTTGAGCATCAAGGCGAATTCTGGCGGTCGATCACCTACATCGGAGCAGCCACCACAACGGATGTCATTGAGGACGCCAGCCAAGCCCGCGAACTGGGTTACGGCCTGGGAATGTTCCATCACCTCATCAGTGACTTGCCGACCCATGAATTGGCGGACACCCTGGAAAATTTCCACATCACTCCCGCCTATCTAGCTGAATTCGATGCCGTCTTATCCACCGCGAAGCCCAGCACAGACGATCGGCTGAATGCAGCTCTCGATTTTGTGAACAACAGAAGGAACGGTATTGATGTGTTGGAGAAGGCTTGCGAATCAGGCGAGCTGCAACGACGACCGATTCACGGTGATCCAAAAATCAACAACGTGATGATTGATGAGTCCAGTGGTCAAGCGGTGGGGCTGATTGATCTCGACACCGTCAAGCCAGGGCTTCTGCACTACGACATTGGCGACTGCCTACGTTCTGGATGCAATCGACTCGGAGAGGAATCCCGCACCCCCGATCGGGTGTCGTTTGATCTAAACCTGTGCCAAGCGATTCTTGAGGGCTATCTCGCCGTCGGTCGCGCCTTTTTAACCCCGGAGGATTTCCTCTATCTGCCTGACTGCATTCGCCTGATCCCTCTGGAACTGGGATTGCGTTTTCTCACCGATCATCTCGCCGGCGATCGCTATTTCCGAACGGATCGTCCCAATCAGAACCTGGATCGGGCCTTGGTTCAATTCGCCTTAACGTGATCCGTCGAGGATCAGTGGTCAGCCATTCAAGATCTGGTTAACGGCTTATCTCGGCAGCGCTAGGGCGCATACAAGGTTCCGATGGGTCCGCCTGTGCCATAGCTGCTATTAAAGCCTCATAGGCAGAAAAGAAGGATGAATGCTTTCTTCCAAATTGTGATTGGCAGCTGCATCACCGCGTTGGGATTGATATCGGAACCAGCCATCGCTGCAGATGAAGACTTTGGATACGCCACAAAAGCAGAGGCTTTAAGCAAAGCTCTCGAGCTGGGCTGTGAAGGTGCCTATGAATGGGAAGGCATCTGGTTGCCCTGCGAGGAAGACAACATCGGCGCTGATGATCACAGTGGCCATGACCACAGTCACGGACACCATCATTGAAGGGAGACGGGAAGACTGGAGCACAAACCAGTTACCCGATGGGAGGAAGCAACTGCCAGGTCCATTGGATCAACCAGCCGATAACGGCTGCATGAACCACGAATGAAAACTGCTGGCTCGGCTTGGGCCATTGTCGCTGGGTACGGCCAGGCTCTTCACCTCCCTGGCTCAAAGCCAGGTGGGCACCCCAATTGAGGACTAGCCAAGCAGACAACCACTCAACAAGAAAGAATTGATCAAGGCCGAACATCCGCAATGCTCCGCGTGAGAAGCCATACAACTCTCTCAGAGAAGGAGACAGGGTTTCTAGAGGCATCACAAAGAACCTGATGCACGCTTAAGCGCTACCGCAATCGTCTGCCGACGCAAACGGGCCATCCGAGACGGACATGCCAGGCCCGACAAACTGATCGGTGAGCATTCAGACATTCACCAGCCATCGGCGAATGCAGAAAATCCAAGCTCTCAGATTGACCAGCAAGAACTCGGCTAGACCTCGAGGAGATCGCAACACAAGGATGATTTCCCTTCATCAAAGTTGAGAATCACAAGGCCAACAAACATCACCAGAGCCTCTGGCACAAATGGCGTCTTCCAGACAGCAGCGACAGGCAACAAATCAAATAGAAGAGCAGGAATCAAGTTGCCTGAAGTCGCGTTGCACTAGCGCACACGAGCAACCATTCCATTTAGTAATGAGGGAACATCATCCAAAAATGCACGACACAATCATCACGATCAAAACACTTGCTGCAGCTTCGTTATTAATCCAAACCCCACGATGTTAAGCTGATTAACGCAAGCTCGAATCTCATCATTTCAAGATATATTTGAATTAAATATCGATACTTACAACGAGCAAAAATCGCCCAATCGCGCTCAACATCATTGCAATGGCACCCAAACCCATCAAACAGGCTTACCCACATCTAGACCGAAGCTATACGAAATAAAAAAATAGTTAGCCAGAAGAACGCCTTTAACAAGTCAAGAGCCCATCCAGATCAAGAAGCGCAGTTCTGATGAAAGGATGTCAAGCAGTTTGACAACTTGAACAAAAAGGGGGCAATCATGAAGGAGCCGAATGCAGCGCGATGTAATACGCACTGGCTGACAGAGCATTGTGATTTAAAGAAAAATGCTGGCCTTTTGAAGACGGCGGCAACTGGAGGTGCTTATGTATTGAAAGGACCATCAAGCACCACGCAACACAGATCTTGATCCAGACAGCGCATTGATGCAGAAAACCTTGACAACAACTGGGATCGCTGGCGATGGGTAGACACCCCGTCATGGTGAGGCAGATCTGCAGGCTTCATCCCTTTGAGTCTCAGTTACAACCTGAACTACGTTTAGTCGCTGAGGTTCTGTGGCTGGAAACAGGAGCATTCGAGCTGATTTTTAATATTCAGAGTGAAACCGAAGTCACAGCATTAAGCGATCTGAGATTTCATTCATCAGAAAGTTTCCCTAACGCACAACGCGATCAACGCCATGACAACCTCTGGCGCCATACCTGCTTTGAAGCCTTTTTCGGCGAACCAAACTCGGAGCAGTATTGGGAACTGAATGTCGCGCCCTCCGGCCAATGGAATCTCTACCGGTTCAATGGCTATCGAAGCGGAGGGCAAGAAGAACTAGCAGTTGAGACCCCAACGGTGTCTTGGAGTCAGGGTGAACGGGACTGCAGGTGCACCATCCAACTCAACTTGAAGCCCTGGTGGACCGAACTTCAACTGCCAGAACTCGCGATCACTGCTGTGCTCGAAAACCAAGCTGGGCAGCTCAGCTACTGGGCTCTACAACATCCAGGAGACAAGCCAGACTTCCATGACCGCAGGAGTTTTCTGCATTGGTGATGGGTTTGCTGCCGCCCGCGAAAAACTGGATAGCTGTATTGGTGGGCGTGCCAATGCTGCTCACACCCCTCACAGTGGCTTGCCAGACACTGGAGACGAGTCGTCAAAGGGATCCATCCGGGATGAAGACCGGACAGCGCCCTGAAGTCGATCAAGACATTCAAGCCACTGACATTGCATCGCAATTACCAACGCGCCAAGACCTGCACCTGGCACCCAATCAAAGGCACTATCCCTTGGTTCCTTCCCAGCCAAGGGAGATTGCCCAGCTGATCGCGTTTGTTGAAGCCACAAGCATCATCCCCGAGATCGAAGCCGATGCGCTTGCTGCCCTGGCACACCAGCAACAGGTGATCTATCGGTTCTTGTCCCACAAACCCATCTTGAGTGAGGCGGTTCGAAATCAACTTCCCGTCCAATGGCACTCGGTCTACGACCACCACATCGCAGCGAGACGTGAGTTTCTCGCCATGCATCGGGGACCAGCTTCGAGCATGCTGCCAGCCTGGCGAATCCAAGCTCCCGCTCCTGCTGAGGAGTTGTTGGAGGCTTATCGAAGTGCATCAAGGGCCACAGGCATCGACTGGGAAGTGCTGGCTGCCGTGAATCTGGTGGAGACAGGGATGGGACGAATTGATGGTGTTTCAGTGGCCAACGCTCAGGGACCAATGCAGTTCCTTCCAACGACCTGGACGGAACCTGGCATCGGCCGTGGTGGGGACATCCGCGACCCTTGGGATTCCATCCATGCAGCAGCGAGGTATCTCGTGCGCCGAGGAGGACTCGACAACATCAGCAAAGGGTTATGGGGCTACAACAACAGCGAGAACTACGGCAAGGCAGTACTCCATTACGCCGAACTGCTGAAACAAGAACCCCTCAGATATCGCAGTTTGCATCAGTGGCAGATTCACTTTGCCTCCTCAGCTGGAGATCTCTGGCTCCATGAGGGCTACATCACTGATCAACCCATTCGGGTAGAGGAGTACCTCAAACGTCACCCCCACAGTGCTCCACCGACCGACTGAACAACATTCGGATCTGACAGCGATCCAGAGAGGAGGTGGCAACTACCTCTGGCATTACGCTTCCAGGTAAAGGACTGAACAAGCTGCGTGGCCAAGGAACTGACCCATCGTGCCGACGAACTCGCTGGTCTCGGCTGGTCTGCCGAAGATGTCAATCGATATGCCGAACTCTGGGACTACCGCCAGCGCTGGGGTGCCATGAATCTCGAGCGAGAAGACCGCCTATTCCTGCGTAAGGCTGAGGCGGCGTTGCCAGCCTTGGTCACAGGCAAAGCAGCTGCCAAAAAAAGCACACAGGAAAAGTCTTACTACCGCTGGTTGCGCTTCCATCTGGACGCCATGACTGCAGCCGAAGCCGGTATGGCGCTCAACGACGGCGATCGAGGCGCATGGCCAATCCTTCTCGAGGAAGAACTTCGTCTCCTTGATCACTTCGAACCAGTGCTTGGCCTGCCTGACACCCTGAAGGCGAAAGCCTTCGACAGCTTCCGCGCCCAAATGTCAGCACAGGCGGCGGCCCTTCCAGCTGATCAGGTGAATGCACATGCCTACGACTTCCAGGCAGCCCTGATCACACTGAAAGAGAAAGAGAACAGCAAGTGGCGACACCTACTTGAAGAGGGCGGAGACCAGCCCTATCCCGTGCTGAAAGGACCAACCGCGGAATCGTTTCGAAGCGAGGTGCGGAGTCAGTTGACCCCGCTGCTGCGCCAAACACTTCCATCCCTTGCTGACAGCGAAAAACCTGACCCGGATGCCTGATGAGGCCGAGATGGTCAACACAACGCTAGAACGAAGACACATCCCTCTCTAAAGACGTGACAGATCAGCGCTTCGAGACACTGCAGCTCCATGCCGGTCAGGTGCCTGATCCCACCACCAATGCAAGAGCCGTACCGATTTACCAAACGAGCTCGTACGTCTTTAACGACGCAGAACATGGTGCCAACCTCTTCGGCCTGAAGGAATTCGGCAACATCTACACCCGTCTGATGAACCCGACCACGGATGTCTTCGAAAAACGGGTAGCCGCTCTGGAAGGAGGAGTAGCTGCACTGGCCACAGCGTCTGGTCAGTCGGCCCAGTTTCTCGCCATCACCAATTGCATGCAGGCCGGGGACAATTTTGTGTCCACCTCGTTCCTGTATGGGGGGACATACAACCAGTTCAAGGTGCAATTTCCAAGACTGGGAATCAACGTGAAATTCGCCGACGGTGATGACGTTGAAAGCTTTGCAAAGCAAATTGATGAAAAGACGAAAGCAATCTATGTGGAGGCGATGGGTAATCCACGCTTCAACATTCCAGATTTTGAAGGACTCTCGGCATTAGCGAAGGATCGAGGAATCCCCTTAATCGTCGACAACACTCTTGGCGCATGTGGAGCGTTGTTACGTCCGATCGAACATGGTGCAGACGTAGTTGTAGAAAGCGCCACCAAATGGATTGGTGGTCATGGAACAAGCCTGGGTGGGGTCATTGTTGATGCAGGAACCTTTAATTGGGGCAACGGTAAATTCCCGCTAATGAGCCAGCCGAGTGCGGCTTATCACGGTCTTGTTCACTGGGATGCATTTGGTTTCGGCAGCGATATCTGCAAAATGCTTGGCTTGCCAGATGATCGCAATATTGCCTTTGCCCTGAGGGCGAGAGTGGAGGGGCTACGAGATTGGGGCCCAGCGGTCAGCCCATTCAATAGCTTCCTCTTACTCCAGGGCCTCGAAACACTGAGCTTGCGCGTTGAGCGTCACGCACAGAATGCTATGGAATTGGCGACATGGCTGAATGAACACCCAATGGTTAGCAACGTTAGCTATCCAGGACTTTCGAATGATCCATATCATTCTGCAGCCAAAAAATACCTAACAGGTCGTGGAATGGGATGCATGTTGATGTTCTCTCTTAAAGGTGGTTACGATGACGCGGTTCGCTTCATTGACCAATTGAAGCTAGCAAGCCACTTAGCCAATGTTGGTGATGCAAAAACACTGGTGATTCATCCTGCATCTACAACGCATCAACAATTAAGCGAGTCAGAGCAAGCATCAGCTGGCGTGACACCAACGATGGTTAGGGTCTCCGTCGGACTAGAACACATCGATGACATCAAAGCTGACTTTGATCAGGCTTTGTCGTCTGCAACTTGAGGGAAGGGAGGGTCCACTAAATGGCACTGATCCTGCCTCCCAATTATCACAAGATCACAGCTGTCGAGCGAAACAGAATTTCCTGGATCAAACCGGAACAAGCAGAGCGTCAGGACATACGACCCTTAAGAATCGGCATCTTAAATATCATGCCACTTGGCAAGCAATATGAGTTTAATTTGTTGCACCCGTTGGGTTTATCAGTGCTTCAGATTGAGCCTATTTGGATCCGACTCCAATCCCACGCCTACAAAAGCTGGGACCGCTCGCACCTCGACGAGCTGTACATCAGCTGGCAAGAAGCAAATTCCGAACGGCCATTGGATGGATTGATCATTACAGGGGCACCTGTCGAGCACCTTGAGTTTGAAGACGTTCGTTACTGGCCAGAGCTCGTCAATCTTATTCAGGAAGCAAGAAACACCTGTGCAAGCACGCTGGGATTGTGTTGGGCTGGTTTTGCGATGGCTTATATGGCTGGCGTGAACAAAATTGCTCTGGAGAAGAAGTTATTTGGCGTGTTTCCAATGCGAAGCCTTGTGCCAGGCCATTCGCTCATGGGCACACAAAATGATCAGTTTCTCTGTCCGCAAAGTCGCTACGCAGCTCTACCGGATTCAGCCATGGAAGCAGCTCAACGACAAGGCAGACTTCGTTTGCTAGCCCATGGTGAATCCGTTGGTTATACAATCTTTGAAACTCCAGACCAACGACAGTTAATGCATCTTGGGCACCCTGAATACACAGTGGGTAGAATTGTTGCGGAAATGGAACGTGATAAGGCTCGTGGCGATGTTCCACCTCCAGAAAACTTTGATGCTGACCATCCACAAACATTGTGGAGATCACACCGCAATTTATTATTTCAACAATGGCTGTGGTTCTGCTATCAACGTGTGAGTTTTAACGCCTGAGATAGTGAGACGATGCACCCACTACAACTTTTTGATCAATGGAGACGCCGCTTGGTCGGATGGCTCCCAATCAAGCAAAGATGGGAACGAACATCGAAAGAGGTGGCACCGAAAGCATGGGAGGATTGG
>MDTA01202531.1_pt1 | contig 19857 bp, 6 predicted proteins | sample 811151 | NCBI WGS metagenome assembly MDTA01 (sample SAMN05326648, study PRJNA326480) | marine metagenome | isolation source: seawater | place: Indian Ocean: South | collected 2010 | reverse complement strand
TTATTCCAAGGTAAGGACTCTGACTGTGGACCGTTATGGAATGTACGTTTTTGATTAGTATTGCTAGTGTTTTCTATTACAATATCAATATAACCATATTTCTTAAAACGTTTATCAAAATAGCTTTTTGAGTCTGTTGCAAGAGCTACAGGTAACTTAAGATGTTTTTTTATTTTTTTTGCACAGAATACAGCCTGTTTGACATAATCAATTTTATGATTATTATGTGCAAATAGCAACACACCATTATTCATTTAAAATTTTCTCAACACTTCTTTTAGATTTTAATTTGGAATATTCTTCGTGATATGCTAATGATGCTTTTTGGTACTGTACACGTATTTCAAATAAAAATTTTTGTAATTCTACTTTAATAGGTAATTGATTATCATCTATTAATACAATATTTTCTATTATTGCTGAATTGCAATAAGCTATTAGTTCAGGAGTAATTGTAAATTTTCCTCCGTTATAATAATATATTAAACTTTCTTGATATTTTTCCCATAATAATCTTTTTTGATTATTAAGTGTTGTCATATATTGAGAAAAGTCAAGGGCTTGTTGCAGTCTTTTATCCATACTATCTCCTATACGTATGTTAAATTATACAACAAATTTAATATTTTGTCAAGAAAATTATGATCCTGCTGTCAATTCAGTGTTAGTAGTAGTGCTAGGAATACTTACACTTACATTAGAGCCTGTAGCTCTAAATGACTGTACAGAAGATGATATAGTACCGTTTACACTTTCATCTATACCTGGACCTGGCAAATAACCAGGCTGTTGATCTCCTACGTCTGCATCAATTATTCTTATTTGAAACTGTAAAGTTGAAGATGCAGAATTTTTTCTTGCATTTATTTTGACATTATTTTCAGAATAGACACCAGAACCTACGCCTTGAGTAAAGATTTGCTGGTATGAAGTAGTCATGTCATACCAGCCTAAACCTGCACTTGTGCCTCCAGAACCAGACTGAGTAGTTGTATTGTAATTGAATGTCACTGTACCCATAGTTGATAATATTGACGCCCAAGTATTACTTTTTGATCCGCTTTGTCCAGTAATAGCCAAGCTCATTCTAAAATCACTACCTGTATTAAAATAAAATCTAGCATTATTTGCTGACCCAAAATCTACAGTAAATACATGTTGTACTTCGTTTGACCAACTTGTTGGCCTACTTGAACTATCTATTGAAGTTAATGTACCTTGTCCCGAATCAATTAAAAATTTATTTGTTGTTATTAATGTTACAGCGGCATCATAATCATTATAACCATGTGTTGAAAGACTTAAACTGCTTACATCTGTGCCAGAAGCATTTGCACCTATAATTTGTCCAACTGCAATGTTACCAATATTCGCGTCAGATCCTGCTTGGTGGTTATTTGCTTTATTAATATCTGTACGCAAATTATCCATTTGTGCGGCAGTTACAGTATTACCTGTAAGCACTTGGGCACTAGCTAAAGTTTGTCCGTAACCGTTTTGCCCTGAGCCAACACCCATAATAGTATTAATTCTACTTTGTAAATCGTTATATTGAGCTGCTTCAATGCTATCGCCGGTATTAACTGTTGCCATTATTAATCCTTTTTATACGTATATAATCTATTTATCTACACAGCTATTTCAATCAATCTTATTCCGGTGTCATCTGAGTCTTCTAAACTTTTACCGACTACACATAAACTATTTGGACTAGCACTATCTTTTCTTAAACCAGTGGCTGTGCCAGGCACAGGTCCGGTTACTAATATATCGCCTTTTTTGATTGGTCCTTCTACTTTGCAAGGCACTCTTCCTTTAAGTGCTATTGCAACACCTTCTATTTCACTGTTCATTAAATGTGCAGGATCAGTTGAAACAACACCTGCTAATCTGTTATCACAAAAACCAGGACACTCAGTAACTTCTTTTTCTCCACCAAAAATTAGCACAGTGCCTGGTTCGTAATCTTTGTCTGCTGTATATTTTTCTGCCAAGTCTGCAAATCTTGCTGATGTGGCAATACCATGAAATACTTGTGCATATACATCACCTGAACTATCTCTGGCTGCTATTGTATTTGCTGTTGCTGATGTGCTTGCAGATCTGCCAGTGCCAGAAACTTCTAAAGTTTGTGATCCTGTTGCAGTTCCATTGAAAGTAGTAGCAAACATAGTTCCAAAGCTATGAGATGCACTACCTAAATTAGTTACATTTGTTCCAGAATATGTTGATAAATTAGAATAACCAGGAAGTAATGCTCCTGACTCTATTCTTAACGGCATTTTTTGAGCTGACGTTCCGTCCTGTACTTGGAGGAAAATTTGTTGTCCTTGCTCGTTTGCTATTAGTCCTTTATCATCATTGACTATTTTTACTACAAGATCATTTGAATCGCCTACTGTAAACCCAAAATCACTAAAATTAACTGTAGAACTAAATGTTGCAGTACCCGTCTGTACAAAGTTTGATGCACTTACACCTCCTAATTTGTCTGAATTAGACGCAGTACCAAAGAATCTATGTGATGTACTTGTAACTCCTCCAGTTGAGTTGATAGTATTCTTTAATGTAAGCCCTCTCCTAATGACGTCAAATCCTGGATAGCTTGCGGCATCTGCTGTGCCTATTGTAAATTCTAAACTGCTGATTACATGAATGACTTCATCATTTATGACAGATACAATTACTGCTCTATTAGTATCTGTATTGTCTCTAATTGTTCTACTTTGAAATTGTGTAACACTATCTCCTGCGCCTTGTGGTCCTACTAGAATAAAACTTGTTCCGTTATAGGCGTATAATTGTTCATTGTTTGTATCCCACCAAAAGTCGCCTGTAGATAAACCTGCAGGACTAGTTGCACTTATTTCAGCTCCGCCAGTAGTCCTCCATTTTGTTCCGTCATAAAATTTTAATTTACTGTTTGCAGTGTCAAACCAGACTTGCCCGCTTACTGGTTTTGGTGGCTGATTAGCACCTGCAAAATTTTCTAGCAAAAATACAAAATTTTCGTTTTGTATTTCTCCATAACCAGCATAATTTTTTCCTACAAGTTTAATATCAGTAGTTTGGTCAATAGTGCCATCCTCAACTACAGCAAGTTGACTTGTATCAAATTTGTTAATAGTATACGCCATTTATTACCCCTATTATAGTTTATTTATCGCAAATCCTAAGTTACCGTCACTTGTGTTCTTGTTCCTAAAGTATATGTCCATGTACCAGCTACATTAGTATATTCATAAATATATCTTGTTGCGGTCAAACTTACTGATCCGCTTGCAGTATTACTTGCGGCAATGTCCTGTATTACACTTTCTGATCCTGTATCTGCGGCATCTCTCACAGAAACTACAGCTTTTTGAAGCACTCCACTACTATCTGGTGATGTAGATATTGTAACACCAATACCAGATACTGTACTATTACTATAAGATGTTGCTAGTACTTTTGCAACAGTGCCACTTTCAGTGCTACTAGCCGCCCTTAATAATTCTAATATATTCCTAATACTTGTGTAAGGTCCGTCATTAGTTAAAATATCATCTGGATCTGTAAGTCCTGTAACATCTAATGGAACTAGTAAAGATTGAGCATTTAGCTGTACATCCACATAGTTTTTTGTTGCGGCATCTGCACTTCCTGTTGGAGTAGCGAGATCAGTAATTTTATTATTTGCAAGACTAGTGTCGCCATTTGCATCTATTATAAGTCCAGCGCCTCCTACCCTACTTATTGTTTGCCCATCAATTTTTACATTATCTACTGTAAGTTCAGCTAAAGTGCCGAAACTCGTTAATCCAGGTGCTGATGTTACAGAGGATGCCAAAGCAGTTTTAGATAATATTGTTGATCCTGCTATTTTATATCCTTTAGTGTCATCATTAATATCTATGTCTTGATTACTAGTCCAAGAAGATGTAGATTGTTTCCATGTAAAATCTTTTGATCCGTCGCTACTTCTTAATATAATTCCTCCATCGTCAATGGCAGAATCATTCCCTTCTGTGCTATCATCTAGTAACCCTAATTCAATATTTTTATCTTCTACACGTAAAGTAGATGCATTTATGAATGTTGAATCTCCGTTAACTGTCAAACTTCCTTGTACTTTTACATCTCCACTTACATCAAGTGTAGCACTAGGATTAGTTGTAAATATTCCTACCCTTTGCTCTGATGCATCAGCATAAAAGGCATTTAAAAAACTACTTCCTGTTCTTACACGTACAGCTAAGTCAGCGTTACTTTGTTGTGTTTCTAGTATTGTTGTAGTACCTGATACTTTTAGTATACCAAATTCTGTATCTCCTACTCCTACACTTAAACCTGCACTATTTTTTATTCGAAGACTACCTGTAGTTGCACCGTTAGCGTCAGTTGGTAAAAAGTTTTCTGAACCTCTTTCATTACCAGCATCGTCAATTAATTTTTTTGCTTTTTCAGCAGTGCCTCTCCACCAAAATCCTGATGTTGCAGTCTCGCCCTCCAAATTAGCAATGTTGAATCCTTTAAATAATTTCTGTCGTTTTGGAGTAAATGTATCGTTTGGATCTGCACTTAATCCTGGTATTGCAAAATCGTTTGGAATAATAAATGTTTCAGGTGAATACACTCCTACTAAAGTTCCGCCTAAAAATAATTTTAAAATAGTTCTTTGAACATCTGTACTATCAAGTTGACTAGCAGTTTCGAATCCTGTTTTTCCTTGACCTGCACTGTAAGTAGGACCGACTAATACTAAATCAGTGCCATCAAACAAATATAATTTATTATTTAAATTATCAATCCATATATCACCTGTGGTTAAATTTCCGGGCTGAGTGCTACTTACAATTGATCCTGACGCCGCTCTAAAAGTCACTCCGTCATAAACTTTTAACCGCGTATCTTGTTTATCAAACCATATTTGTCCTACCATAGGATTAGCTGGTTGGCTTGTGCTTGCAAAATTTTCTAAAAGTTTTACAAAATTTTCATTAAAGGGTTCTCCGAATCCTTTGTAATTTTTTCCTATAAGAGTCAAATCAGTAGTGGTAGTATCTATAATACCATCTGTCAAATCAATTAAAAGTTCTCCGTCCGTTCTGTTAATTCTATAACTCATTAACTTGTCCCTGCGTAAATAATATAATTTAATGTCATATATGGATTCATTACATTCATTGCTGTACCCAAAGTATCAGAAGTAAGTATACCTCCGCTATCTGGCAATGCTTGTCCAGATCCTGTAGCAGTTGGAGCATCATATATAATTGCATTACTATCATTAGGAGTGCCAGATACATCTCTAATCACATAATATTGATCTCCACTTTCACCACGTAAGTCGTGTTTGTGTTCAGGTAAATTAGCAACTTGAATATTGACACTTTCTGCACCATTCTTAGCTCCGATTACATCTGCCGCTATATCTGTCACAGTATTACTTGCAGTGCCGCCCATATCATCTTTTCCTAGAGGTAATCTTCCTCTTAAATCAGGCACAGCAAAAAAACCTTCTGCTGGATTAGCTTTAAAAGTAGTTCCTATTACAGCAAATAGTTGTGTATATTCTGCTCTAGATACTTCAGTCCCATCACACATCAACCATCCTGGTGGCGCACTTGCACCAGCATACGGACTTATTACTCCTATCGGAGTAATAGGCACAGCATTAAGTAAATTTTGCACTGTGATTTTTTTAAGACCTGTATCACCTGATTGTCTGTTTAATATTATTTCATCGTCAGGACTAGAAGAAGATACATTAGTTTTACCTGCAATTATTTGGTTACTGATTGTTGTGCTAAATGTTTTAAGTGATCCTCCTGTCTGACCATCAAAAATAATATCATCAGCACTGACGTCACCTGTAATCCTTAAAGTTGTTGCACTTGTTAATTTATCAGCAGATCCTGCTCTACCACTTACTGTACCGCTTACATTTCCTGTTAAGTTACCAACAAAAGTAGTTGCATACATATTTGCATATTTTGCATCTGTGGTGCCTATGTTTCTTATATTATTTTGTTCTGGCACAATATTTCTTGTTGTAACTGTTCCTGTAACATCTAAAGTACCACCTATATTTACATCTTGTGCTACTCCTAATCCACCTGCTGTTCTTATAGCTCCTGTGCTAAAACTTGTGCTATTTGTTGTATTACTATTTCTTATTGTTCCGCTTGCTAAAATATTACCAGTAACATCTAATGCTTCGTCAGGTGCAATGTTGTTTATGCCTATTCTTAAATTACTGTCAATCCTAAGCAAAGTTTTCAAAGTACCATCATTTTTAACTTTAAAATCCATACTAGAACCAGCAATATTATGTTGAAATACTCCTGCATTACCTACAACACCAATATTCATTTCAGCATTTATTCCATAATTAATTCCATTGTTATTTTGTACATTAATAGGAAAAGCTGTTGTTGATGTAATATCACTTCTTAAAAAATTTCCTGCGTTTACTGTGTTTCCTGCGACAATTAGATTTTCTGCTTTTTCGGCAGTTCCTACATACTTAGGTGCACCATCACCTGTAATATTGTTAACACTTAAATTTAAACCCGGCACTATAGTAGTGAAACCAGGAATTTTTATTTTTGGTGTGAAAGAATCTGCCGCTATTAAAGCAACAGGTTGAGCTGATACGTCAATTTGTAAAACATTATATGATTTGTCATCTGTACCAGTAATCACTTGAGGAGATGCTCCTGTAATTAGTCCGTCACTAAATTCAGGTCCTACTAATACCCAACCGCTTCCTGTATAAAGATAAAGCTGTTGATTATCTGTATCTACCCACAAATCTCCTGTTAAACTTTGTGCGGCTTGCGGTGCTGTAGTTGCTTTTTTTAATCCGCCCGAAGGCACCCAATTAGTGCCATCATATACTTTTAATTGTTCAACACCGGGTGTTGAGTCATACCATAATTGACCTTCAACAGGTGTGCCAGGTTGTGTTGCACTTGCAAAATTTTCTAACAAATGCAAAAAGTTTTTGGCGATAGATCCACCATACGCTGTTGTATTTTTTCCTGGTAGACTTAATGAAGTTTCTTGATTAATTGTGTTATCTTCAATCGTGATTGTACCTTTATTTGCTTGATCAGTATATGGTATAGTATAAGCCATTTATTATTCCTCAGCTAAACCAGAAAGACTTTGTACCCTTACAGTGTAATCTATCTGGATAAGTCTGTTCAAACTTTTTTGCACAGGATGAAATATTACGTGTGTAAGTAAATCTCCTGTACCGTTGGGGTTCCAACCTTTCAAACCTAGTTCATCAAACACAAATAAGCTACTAGGATTACTTGCAGTATCAAATGCATCTTGTCCACTTGGTTCTCCATAATCTAGTAAGCATGTTACAAGAACATCTGTATAGTTTGTTCCACTGACGTGTCTTATATCAATCTTATTACGTACAGGATCAGTGTTGTTAATACTTCTGTCGTCTACAACTTTTGTATATGTTTGATTATATAAACTTGCATTTGTGCCAGTTGAATTAGGTGTAAGATATGTAATAATGCCTGTAGGATCAACACTAGTACCTCCGTTTCCGAAACTCATTTCATATATCCAGCCCTGTCCTTGATTTGCAATACTTCTTGCAAGTGCTATACTCATATTTTCATAATGAATTGCATTACGTTTGTTAATAAACACTTCTTTTGTTTCCGGGTCAAATATCTTTATATGACCTTCTACAAGTACACCGTTTTTTTCTTTTAATACATCTGTCATTTTATATCCTACATTGTTATTTATCTTGGTAAGTCTACCTGCGTTGATCGCAAGAATCTTGCAATATCAGTATCACTATTACTTAAAGTTTTACCTGACTCATTCCAAATTTGTCCTATACGTCTTACTACTATTATTTTAGTGTTTTCAGTTGGTATATTAAGTAAAACAAGCTCATTTCCGTTTTGGAGACTGAATTCAGCTGGTAAAGTTACATCACCTTCAGGTGAATCCTGTGCAATTTTTTCATCGCTCAATGCATAATTAGTCCTGTTGCTTGAATTCAATTCATATGATTGGAGAGTTGTTTTTCTTAATCTTTTTCCTGCAACAAAAACTTCAAATTCATTTGTGTTAGAAGGAGTAAAATCTAAATCATAAATTTTACTTGTTCCATCTGCTGTAAATATAGAAGTTAATGTTTCGTCTTTGTATGGTAAATTGAAACTAGAACTTTGGTTGTATAATTCAGTACCTTCTACATACAAATCTTTTACACCAGTACCCATTGTACCGCGTCTAATTTGTTTTAGTTGTAACCCATCTTTTGTAAAATATTCAATACGTTCTCCCTCAATAAAAATTACACCCGGTATTCCGCTTGTGTTGTTTGGATTAGGCAGTGTATCTGAATTTTCTATATGAATTACCTTGTCATACCAATTTAAAGCCTGTGTTAATCTAATATTTTGTCTACCATCAATAGCTTTATAATGATTTCTGTTTAAGATATCTTTGAACTGCCTCCATCCATATTTGTTTCTTAATTGGGTATTACTAAAATGGAAAGTTTCAACATTATCGTTTTCAGATAAACCTCCTACTATTTTTACTCTTGTTTTATCTGGATCTACATAATAATCTACAGAAGGATCTAACAACTGTCCATTTTTTGTAACCCAAACATATTGATCATCAATTGCTGGACTGTTAAGCGGAATAAATCCGTTACGTAAGTTTCTAATCTCATACCAATCACTTGTGCCTTCATCGGCAACAATATCAGCACCTATTTCTTGTATTTTAATTACATCTTCAGCATCTATTTTGATTCCTAAATTATCTAAGTTCAAAGTGTTTGTAGTCTGTGAAACTTCTATGGTTTGAACTTTTGCATTAGGATTTGTTACTGTTCTTCCTGTTCCAAAATTAGGATCATCTATCCTAACATTATTTAAAAATAAAGAGTATTTTAAATCAGGTTCAAGTGCATTTGTAAGATTAATTTCTGCTGTACTACCATCCAGTTGAAACTGTTGTGTGTTAGCCGATGCACCTGGAGATAAAGAAGTTCTTTCTACAATGTCAAAACTTTGTCTATCTATACCTTGACTATCATGATTACTAAATTGATATACTTCTACTATATCTCCTGTAACATAATTAGGATTAATATAAAGTTGTCCTGGTGTTTTTATAAATTTTCCGTCATTATCAAAATAACCAAATCTATAATCACCTCCTGATAAAGTGCTATCGTCATATCCGTTAATGTATACTTTCATTACATCACCTGGTTCGCCAACATTATCATTAAGTGTAATTGTACTGCCGCTTTGTTCGTCTGCAGGTAATAGTGGATCAAACGCATCAGCACTGCTAAAGGTCCAATCTGTTAGGAAATTTATTTCTACATTATTTAAAAACACCCTTACTTGTTCGTTACCAATACTTGCTAAAGGAACTTGATAAAGTCGTAATCTATATTCTCTTGTAGCACTAATATTAAAAGTTTCAGAATAACCTGCTTTTAAAATAGTATTGTTAAGTTTTACAATAGTAAACCATTCATGTGGTTCTTGAACAAAAGGTGTTTGTGTTAAAGCAAATGACGTAGTGCTGCCATCGTGAACAAAAGTATCTTTTACAACACTACTATAATTTTGCACAGATCCTTCAAATATTGCAAATCTAATTTTTGCATCCATGGCCGGAGGACTTGCGAAACTAATTACAACATTGCCAGGAGCAATATAGCTAGAATCACTTTTTACTAACACATGTTCTATCTGCTTTCCATCTATTGTAATTAAACTTGACATGTTTTCTGTAAATCTAATATTTGTTAAGAAATCAACAGTAGATCCGTCGCCTGTAAACTCGTCTATATCTAAAATATTAGAACCACTATATTCTATTGTAACAAGATTAATCTTTGAATTACTTACAGGAGCAATTAAAAAAGTAATTTGATTAGTTATATAATCAATAGTATAATCTGTAGTTAGTTTTTTTATAGAATTGTTTACTTTAACAAATAAATTAGTTTCGGTAATAGGCTTAGTGCCGATGTCAAAAGTTTTTGTAGTGCCATCTCCTATATAATTTCTACTAACTATATGACTTGCTCCAACTGTTGGACGTTCATATACTTTTATATCAACAGAGTCTTGCACCCATCCTGGAATTAATTCTTCAGGCCCTTTACTATTAGTAGGGGTTGTAAATCCATCTCCATCAATTTTAATATCTTCTGGATTTAGACCAGTTGCACTAGTATAAGCAAGATCTCCGCCTTTAATTACTGTATCGTAATTTATATTTGTAGGTAGAAAACTACCATCGCTTGTATCTTTTCTTACAATTATTATATCGTCTGCTTTTGTAGCTATACCTAATTCGTCTAATTTAAGAACAGATGTCACACCATCGCCTTGAATAGTCCTTATTATAGCATTAGGATTTGCAAACTGGGTGCTATCATCAGTCCAATCCGGATCATCTAGTCTTACACCATTTTTGTAAAAGTTGTAATTCACGTTTAATTCGAGAGGTTTACTGAGAACTAAATTTACAGTTGATCCATCTAAGGTAATTACTTCATCCTCATATGTAGTATCATACGTATCATAACTGCCTGTAAACCAAGGTGCACTATCCCAACCACTAGGTCCGCCAAAGTCAAAACTTTTTACTTCGACACCACCGTAATCTATACCATCCATTAGTTGACCTAAATCTTTGTCGTACTGTCCTGTTTGTGGATCATAAATTAAGTTGATTCTATCTTGTGCGTGTAAGAGACTTGCTTCTTTTTTATACGTTACAATTATTGCACTAGATTTTTCTGCAGGATTAGTTAAAGTAATTCTACCATTAAATCTATTATATCCTTTTGTATTATCTAAAATATTTTCATATCTATATTGGCTAGTAAGAAGTTCTTCATCTGCTACAGTAACTTTGATAGTTGTACTATCCATATTCATTGGCCATTGTAAATCATATATATATTTTGATCCAGTACCAACAAAAGATTCTGTTTCATCCAGTGTAGTAATAAAATATTTTCCTGTCGTCCTATCTAATTTTACAATAGTGTGCATAGATCTTGCTAGAGATTGCCCTATAATCAAACTAAATTTAGCTGGCTTTCCATTATCAGACAATGAACCTTCAACAGTAAGTTTAGGTGCAGTCAAATAACCCGAACCAGTATTAGTAACTTCAACAGCCGTAACAGATCCGTTTGCTCCTAACTTTGTAATAGCTTTAGCTCCTGATCCGCCTCCGCCTTCAATTTTTAAAATTGGCGGGCTCTGGTATCCAGATCCTCCGTCGGCTATTTTAATTTCTTTTACTATAAATCCTAAATTGTCTATCCAATTTTTTCCAGGATTAATTGTAGTATAAAAATCGCTTCCAACAATTTTTCCATCTTCTACTCTTAACGGTGTAGTTTCAATTTGTTTACTATTATCATTATATCTAGGAGGTAAATCAAAATCAGTTGTTAATGTATTACTGTTTTCTAATTTTTCGTAGCTACTAATATATTCTCTTAATTTTGTCTTGAAAGGTTTTACTTCATCTATATAGTCTTGATAACTAGGAAGATTATCATTGTTAAAAGTTATATCTTTACGCAATTCTCCCACATTGTGTTTTGCTTTTATGAAACTAGTTTTAAATAACCAGTCAACATATAGTTGTTCTGAAAGAACATATCGGAAAGAAGCAAAAAATAATTTGTTATACTCTACCTCAAGTTCCTCTATAAAGATATCTTCTTTAATTGCTTTAGCAATAATTCTTGTTTCAGTAGTAGGTAGAGGATCATAAAATTTTGTGTCAAAACTTATTTCGTCAAAACCGTCAAAAGATATAGCTGTGTTATATAATGTTTGTTTGAAACTTATAGTGCCGTTTTGTCTACCTATGGTCTGATAGTTTACAGTATAATCTACATCAGACTGGTCATCTATTTTTCTTAAAAGTAACCAGCCTCCTGAACCTATATTGTTAATTTTTACAATATCGTTTATTTTGTCATCTAAAGCATCTAATTCATATGAAAAATCTACTGTAAATTTTGGTTCGCTGAATACTCCATATCCACTTAGATACCAGTCTTTATATTCCCAATACAATGTCGTATTGTATGCTTGACTCCTAAATCTATCCCAACTATTAGTATCAAAGTTACGTTCGTATAATGCCCACTTTCCCTGTATATCTTCGTCTGCATTTACTAACACAGTATATTTTCTTATTTCTACAGTTGTTTCATCATTATAGTTACTACCACCGTTCAGTATTTCTACGTTTACTATTGCGCCTACGTTGTTTAATGTAAATTTAAAATCTGCTCCAGTACCTATACCTGAAATTGTAAATGTTGGTGTGGTAAGATAACCTCTACCTGGATCTATAATAGTTGTGCTTACTATTACTCCGTCTTTAACAGTAACTTGCATTTTAGCTTGTTTTGCCTTTGCAACACCTAATAAGTCTAATTCAGCTTTTGTATCTACACTTGTGTCATATAAATTTGTTACTGTTGAAGGTATAGGATCTTGTTTAAAAAGATTAGAAATGTTTTTACTATCAACAATAAGTTCTTTTGATAAAACTGCGTTTGTTTTTTCTATAAATTGTTTTAACGCTTCGTATCTATTTACAAACCAGCTTTGTCTAGGTGATGTTAGTACGCCATATTTTTGTTTTGGTCCTAAGGATGGATCAGGAACTATTCTTCCGTACAAATCATATCCTACTAAACTATCAATCCATTTTGCTTCTATATCTCTGTTTGGTTTACTACTTGATAACCCATCTGTAATAATTTGATATTGATTATGAATGTTAATGTCTTTGTTATCTATAGTCCACCATTGTACTCCTAAAGCAACATCATCATTTTGTAAATATTTTTCAATGTTGATAGGTGCAAAACTATCTTCTGTAAAAAAAGCTACATATTCGTAACCGTTATTTGCAGGATCTGCTATTAAATTAGCTACATCAGTAGATTTTAAACTTCTTCCTTCTACATCAGGTTTAATTTTTTTATCTTTGACCCAAAAATAATATTTGTTACTAAAAGTTTGTGATATTTCGTCAAATTGTTTTTTTATAGTATAAGCATTGTCACCGTATTTTGCTTGTCCTGATATACCGATTGCTATTCCTTCATCGGTGTCAGCTAAATTATTCCATTCACTAGGTATGTAATCTGATTCTACCCATTCATATACATCTATAGTGTTAGTTTCAAATAATTTATTCCAATTATTAGCACTAAATGTAATGTCGCCTTGGTACGCATTATAAAATTTTGCGTTTGTTAAATCCCACCATAATTCTCCTATGTGATTATTATGCCAAGCATCTGAAGGATTATTTACAACAGTGGTATTAACACTTGTATTATATACTGCAGGATCATAATATAATTTAAAACTAATATTTTCTTCAGCAGTGCCAGCAATTTTTCCTTGTATAGGATCAATATAGTCTAGATATTTAAGAAGCTGTTGTGTTTTTGTGTTATAAAGTATTACTCTTTTAATTTTTGACAGATCAACTGTATTTTTTGCTTCTCTTATTTTTGTAAATATCTGTTTAGAATCTAATCTATAATCTACCACTGTGCCTTTTGTTAATTCACTTAATTTAACATTAGGTAAGCCTACATATACATGATTATCTTCTAACAAAATATTTCTACCAAAATAATCTACTCTATCTCCAATAGGAGATTCATATCTAAGTCTATTACCAAATACCATTTTGCCTGCTATATCTTCATAGATATAAAGTATACCTCCTTCAGAATTTTCATATTTGAATTTTGTAAAATCTTTATCAAATATACAAGTGTTATTATCAAAAGTTGTAATATTAAAATTATCTGCATTTTTTGCATTAGCAACTAGATGTTTTCCATTGTAATTAATTTTGTGACCAAATTGTTCAGCCAATTCGTTGTTAGGACTTTCTAAAGTTTGCAATAAATCCCAACTGTTTGTAGATTGTTTATATTCATATAGATAAATTCTTCCTTGATCATTTTTTATAGAATCATCAAAAGGAGAACTTATTGCAATTTTAGTTCCATCGTCACTAATTGCTATACTTTTTCCAAATTCAGCATTTGTAGTAGGTGCAGGAATATCAGCAGTCCAACCGTATTGTCCTTTGTTATTTCTATAAACAGCAACAACATTTGGTTTGTCGGAATACTCTACAGTGGTTGTTAACACCTCTCCGTCTATATTGACTGCATAGTCTGTTCCAAAATCAAATATATTAGTAAGTTCTATTACACTATCTTGAGAACTATCATTTACTACTTTTAATCCTGTATCGTTAGGAATAAATCCTACATAATCTATCATGTCATCTGTGGATGTCCATAAGTTTGCATCGAATAATCCTGGAGTCAAATTTGTTCGGGCTGTAAATAGACTACCATCATTAAAAACTATGTCTCCTGTGAAATAAATTCTGGACGCATCGAATTGTCCTCTAAACTTTTTATTCTTAGCATAATCCCACGAATATAAATTATTGTTTTCTGTTCCGTTTTTTATAAAATAAATCTTACCCGGAGCAGAAGTATCTTCTAAATCTAAAGCACTTACAAAACCTCTATAAAGATCTCCTTGCTTACGTAATGCAACCTTACTGCCAAAATAGTGATTTGTTTTTCTTTCAGGCGAAACTATGTCGTCTGTTACAACATATTGTTGCCCGAATCTTTCAAATATACTTACTAATCCTTCATTTGTAAAAGCACTAGCTACACCATTTGTTCTTGCTGATACTTTATATACTTCTGTCCAATCTAAATTATCTTGTGCAGGAACATTTGCAGGTCTAGGTATTCCTGCTACACTTGATGCTTTGTAGAACCAATATTCAATATCTTTTGATTCAAAATTTGTAGGCACTAGAATTGCACTTGCTGAGTTAACAACAATCATTTTTCCTATGCCGGCAGGTGAATAACCTAAACTTATTTCTTGAATCTGTCCCATCACTCTATCTGTAGTATAGATATCAACTCTGCCAAATATATCAGGGTTAGGTCCACTAAAACCTTGTGTACCAGGTAAAGCTAAGAATTTAATTTCTGCATTGTCTCCGAATAAATCTCCTTTACTCCAGTCTCCTGTAACATTTTTTACATATATTGTTACGTCTCTAAAGTTACGTTTATAATACATAACTTCAGCCTGAGCACCAGTAGTCACATCTTCAACAATTTGGCCTGCACCTGTGTCTGTCCATGTTGAGCCAACATACTGATATCGAGGTATTGGTTCTAATGGTTCACCGTCTAAAGTTTTTGTTACTCTATATGTAATGAATCCATCCCACATATCAAATACAGTTTGTGTTTTATTTGTAAGACTATAGGATAAATTTATATCACTAGGTTGTTCTAATATTCCTACCAATGGAGCACTGTTTGGTCTGGCCAGTAAAGGACCACTTTGAGACCCTGAAAGAAAATCTACTGTAGAAAAAGTGCCTATTATATTTTCTACTTGTATTGCATTGCTATTTGTTGCACTTGCAAATACTGTACATTGTGCATTTGTGTTGTCTTGCGTAATTAGTTCTCCAGCTACAACACTTGTAGGATTATTAAGATTCAATGTTGTTACAGTCTTTTTAAGTCTGTTCCAATAAAACTCAAATGTATCTCCATTTACCAAAGTATCTGTCAATGCTTTAGGAGCTCTTGCTACCCAATAAGGAGGATTAAATGGATCTGTTGATCCACCTGGTCCTGGTGCACCTTGAAAACTTAAAACTTGCACTAAACTATTTTCTGTATTCCTACTATCTACTGTTGCAGTTTTATAGTCTAAGCTATTATAATAAAAATTTGTGCTTGCAGAACTATCAGTGATAGCATTTTTAATTAATAATCCTCTACCACTATCTGCATTGATTGTACCTACAGCATACGGTGCTCCGCATCTTATAAGTAAATATCCACCTAATGTATTTGTTGCAGAAAAATTAGAATCATCTGGCGCACTTAAAACATATTCGCCTACAAAATCATTGCCTTCAATAAACAAACTGTTTGCATCTGGAAATACACCATTTACATTTTTTACATATATTGTTACAGAACCACCTGCTTGATATGTATAGGCAACTATTGCAGTTGCACCACTTGTTGTAACTTGCTGGCCTATTCCTGGAATATTAGTTACTTGGTTGACAAAAAGAATAGCATCAATTTTATCGCTTACTGTATGATCAGTTTCTAAAAACTCTTTATCTATATAAGGAATAGATCCGTTAAAAGGTTGCCTTTCTGTCAAGGTAATTTGTGTTTGGTTTGCGTTTGTAAGTTTATTCCAGTGTAAGAAAATTTCGTCATCAATACCTATACCTTCATATAAAGTTGCAGGTGCTCTTACTAAAAAGTGATCAGTTGTAATACCTGTGAAAGGATAGTTTCCAGTTAATAGTAAGTCTAAACTTTCTGAGCGTTCTTCATCTAAATTTAAATCAAATAATATTTGATCGTAATTTGCAAAACTGGAAAAATTAATATTTGTTTCGCTACCTTGAATAGAATTATCTGCACTCCAATAGCTACCTTGATAAGATACAATATCTCCTGACGCATAATTAGTAGGTCCATCATAATTACCTTTAAAAAGAGTTTTTACTTGTGTTGCCGCAGGCGAACCTATTATAATGTAGTTGTTATCTTTTGATATTTCTACGCTACTTCCAAATTTTTGTCCACTTGCACAAATTTCTGGAGTGGGTAATAACACTTGAAATAAACTCCAATTACTGCCTTCACTAGGCCTTTTATAGATATAAACTTTTCCGTCGTCCTCGTCGGGTGCGCCAATCGCCATAACAACATTTCTTTGATCTACACTTTTTGCTATACCAAAATTAGTTAGTGTGCTTTTATCAGGAGATACTTCATTTAATTTTTTAAATGCATCATTGCTTTGTATAACTGTCCATTTTTTGTTACCTTGATCGTCAATCCAAATTTTAAAACCTGTTTCCATTGCTGATTGAGCAATTAAATTAGCTTGATCAATATCACTCGCCCTTACACTAGAGAACTTTGTAATTATACCATCTGCATTCTCAAAATCATCTGGCGGATTATTACTTTCAAATTCTATTTTATTCAAAGTAATATTTTTAATTTTATAAAAACCTTTTGCGTTTGATTTTGCAAATGTTGCTGTTTGACTACTATCTTCTGGATTAAAAGTAGTGGAAGAAACTGTAACTATTCCTAGTATATCTCCTATCTTTATATCATTTGGAACATTATTAAGTTCTAAAGTAAAACTTTTATCACCTTTAGTAATAGATACAGTGTCAAATTCTGTTTCAGTATATTGATATACATTCCAATCAAAGTTAACATTTCCTACCCATACATATTGGTTATTTTTAAGTTTATCAATGTCTAAACTAAGTAGATTGTTATAAGTACCTACAACAAAATTTACATCATCAGGATTGACGTATCCGCTATCTTTTGTAAAACCTTTTGTTATAAGTTTAGTTGGGTACGGTTTATGATTATAATTTTTTGATTTTAGATAAGTTTGATAACTCTGTATACGATATACTAAATCAGTTTCAGCACCTGTGACTCTATCTGTCAACAATATTGGCTGTGGTGTAAGTCGAAAACTCTTTTCATTTAATTTATATTCTACTTCATCGAATCCTTCAGATGCACCATATTGTCCATCTTTCACTGCCCACTCTTCGTAAAATTCTAAACTATCTTTATCTGCACTTGCTAAAGCGTCAAACAATTTAGTAAGAGCATTCTTTGTTCCTTTATCATTAATAAATCCTTGATAGAATTTATACTGACTTACATCATCATTTATAATATTTTCTAAATACTGTCTTTTTTGGTATCCAATTATGTGTTGTGCTAATCGTTGCTGTTCACTATCAAAATTATCAGAATCTAAATCATAAAAATCTGCAAACTGATTAATTTTATAATCAAAGTTTGCATATAAACCCCTTTGAGGAGCTGTCTCTAATCTAGACCACTGATTATCTACAAAATTTTGTGTGCCTGGAATTTTATTTTTTGCTGAATAAAAGAATTCTTTATATTTTACAACATCTCCGATTGCATAATCTCTCCATGCTTCCCACTCTGTAATTTTTGCATCGTCGTAAATAAATCCTGGTATATTTAAACTACCATTCCATCCTGTAGTTTTGTATCCTAATACCTTAATACGCTCTTGTCTATATCCTGGTTCAACATCGTAAATAATATCTCCAAAAACAGTTGTGTTATCTATTAAACACACATGTTCTTTTGCTACTAAAGGAATTTTTAAATGGTAAATTCCATCTGTAGTATTCATAGTTCTAACACTAAAATTATTGTCACTGTCTTTTGCAAATTTTAAATTTTCTTTTATTAACTTTTTACCATCTGCTTTTAGTATACTATAACCAAAAAATGTTTCTAACACGTTTGCAGGTGTAGCAAAGTTGCTTTTAAAATTAACTTTGTCTGCTCCAGGACTTAAACTAATTACAGTACCTGGTCCCCAATTTTGTGTTGTCCAATATAAAAATTCTCTTACGGAAGTTTGCCAATCAGATACATCATAAGTGTCTTCTCTAAATTGACTAAATGTAAATCCTAAATTTTCTAGATATTTTCCATAACCTAAAATAAAATCAACAACATCCTGAATATTTGTTAACAGTGTGCCGTAATTTATTGTTTCAATATTATCAGAGTATGTATTTCTTAATCTAGCGTCTACTCCGCCTATCGTAGGCAATGTATCTAGTGATACATATAAAGAAGGATCAAAGTCTGTAGTGCTTGTATGTGTTTCTTTAGCTCTATAATAATCGTTACCATTTTTAACAATAACTCCAGACACATATGTTTTTCCTGAGTCCCATGACACAAAAGGCTCACTTACGCCGCCGACATTTATTACAGGATCATTAGATTTTTTAATAGGAGTATTGTAAGGAAATACAGGATTAGTGTTATCATATCCTTTTACATAATAACCTTCTACTTGTTTTTCTATAATTAAACCACTATATGTTACCTCTTGTGTAGGAAAACTACTGTTAAGGAATATATCATAATTTTCACTAGGTACAAATACATTTCCCTCATTCAAAGGAGTTCTGCTATCTAAAATTAATCTAAATTTATTTTTATCAGTAAACCCACCTATTTTGAATCCTATTTGATTTCTTATATTTGCTAGATCCTGTTTGTATCTTGTAATATTTTCTCTTGTAAGTGCAGTTTGATAATCAAAAATATAATTTAACAATCCGCTTGTATATACTTGTGTAGTATCATCTATTGTTGTTGGAAAAACTAAGTTAGATAATTGAATTTGTTTTTCTGTTGTTCCATATACAATTTGATCTGCTAAATTTCTTTTCTGTCTGGATCTATCAAATGCAGTTGCAAATACTTTTGATGGTCTGTTAATTAGCATAGCCCTGATTAAAGCAAACGGATAATCACTAGACCTTCTCCAAGCCGCTTCTACTGGAGAACCATCTCCAAAATTAAATGAATTATTTGCATCTTCTATGTTCAAACCTAAACTTAAATTACAATCATTAGGACTTAACAAATGTCCGCTACTGTTAACTGGTATATTTTTAGATAAATTAGGCCTACTAAATTTCTTATCTACCTTAAAAACTGGTTGTCTAATTATCCCTGCCTCTAAATCTTCCCACAAAGGCAAATTGTTATTTGTGTAAGGCCCCGTTCCGTATTGTGTATCCCACCAGCTAGGCTTGACACTAAATCCTAACATTTCCCAAGGATGTGTATGAGGACGGTCAGTATCAAATGCATGT
>MDTA01196754.1_pt1 | contig 19861 bp, 15 predicted proteins | sample 811151 | NCBI WGS metagenome assembly MDTA01 (sample SAMN05326648, study PRJNA326480) | marine metagenome | isolation source: seawater | place: Indian Ocean: South | collected 2010 | reverse complement strand
TTGCTGAGGAGCAGAGAGGGGCCCTCATCATGGGCTCAGAGCAACCCGCGCCCTGCAAGATAGCCGACAACAAGGCCCGCAGCCACACCGGCTAGTACCACCCAGAGGGAATAACGAGGAGCCATGATCCGAGTCTAACTTCCGGGCTTCTCCCAAGGCAACTACCCTCCCTGTGGAAATCTTCCTTGGCTGACCCTATTCCACAATGAAATGAGGATTGAGAAGATTCTCCTTGTTATAACTCAATGGCTTCCTCGTCCGGACATCAAGGACCCTCCTTCCCGCTGCCGTAGCAACTGCCTGCGCGGCACCGGTATCCCATTCCATGGTTGGCCCAAAGCGTGGGTAGACTTCGGCCGCTCCTTCCGCTACCAGGCAAAGCTTCAACGAACTGCCTGCCGAGAGAAAGTCGACCTCCTTACCCTGCATCCGCAGCTCTTTCACGAATGCCTCTACCTCGGGACTAAGGTGGGAGCGACTGGCGACCACCCGCACCTGTTCCTTCTCCAAATAGTGAGATCCGCCCTCAATAGGCTGGGGCAGGCCATCCCCGGAAATCCTCCACGCTCCGGAATTTTCCACCCCCAGGTAGAGAATGTCATCCACCGGACGGTATACCACTCCAAGAATCGGCCGGCTACCCTCGACCAGGGCGATGTTCACCGTAAACTCCCCGTTTTTCTTAATAAACTCCTTGGTGCCGTCGAGAGGGTCCACGAGCCAGAAGCGCCCCCAGTCACACCGTTCCCGGTAGGGAATCGCCCTGTTTTCTTCAGAAATCACGGGGATTTCCGGATATGCGTGATCCAGAAAGGCCATAATCACCTCGTTCGCGGCCTTGTCTGCTTCGGTAAGCGGGGAATCATCCCCCTTGTATTCTACCTCGAAATCACGCCCATAGATCTCGAGGATTTTTGCTCCGGCATTCCTCGCCGCTTCCATCAAGGATGCAATCCCAACCCCATGAGCATCATCAATCACGATCGTCCGGGGCTTTCTTTCGACTCCTTTCCGGCAGTGGGAAAGCTAGTGGGCCCTGCAGAACTCCTCAAAGCGCGTGATACCTTCATTGATCACATCCAGAGTAGTGCAGTAACTCAGGCGCACCGAGGAATCGTGCCCGAAGGCAATGCCGGGCACCGCCGCCACCTTGTAGCGGGTCAGGAGTTTGTCACACAGATTCTGTGACTTGAGCCCCAGCGGCTCACAATTGACGAAAAAGTAAAAGGCTCCTCCGGGATTGTGCACACTCACATTCGGAATAGCACTCAGCCGGGCGTAAACGAACTGCCGCCGCACGTCGTACTCATTAACCATGTCATCTACGAAATCCTGTGGCCCACTCAGGGCTGCCAGGGCACCGTACTGTGCAAAAGTCGTGGCATTGGAAGTGGTGTGGCTCTGGATCTTGGCAATGGCCTTAGCCAGCTCAGGCGGGGCAGCGGTATAACCCAGTCGCCAGCCGGTCATGGAGTATGCCTTGGCAAATCCGTGGCAAATTACGGTAAGGCTTTTTAGTTCCTCACTGATGGAAGCGATACTTACATGTTTATGGCCGTCATAGACGAGCTTCTCGTATATCTCATCGGAAAGAATGATGATATCCTCATAGGACGCTACTTCACCTATGGCGCGCAGCTCCTCCTCGCTGTATACCGCTCCCGTAGGGTTGCCCGGGGAATTAATGATCACCATCTTTGTCCTGGGGGTCATCGCTTCCTCAAACTGATCCGCAGTCATCTTCCATCCGTTTTCCTCAGTCGTCTCCACGATGACAGGCTCTGCTCCACAGAGACGTACCATCTCAGGGTAACTGACCCAGTAGGGTGCGGGAATGATAACCTCGTCCCCCTCATCACACATCGCCATGATTGCGTTCATGCATGCCTGCTTGCCCCCCGAAGTGACACAGATCTGCTTCGGATCATATTCAAGCCCGTTATCTGCATGAAGTTTCGACGCGATGGCCTCCCGCAGTTCGGGAATTCCAGCTGCCGGGGTATACTTGGTCTTACCATCCTGCAGAGCCTTGGCAGCCGCCGCCTTGATGTGATCAGGCGTGTCCATTTCCGGCTCCCCTCCGGCGAGGCCATAAACTTCATCACCCTGTGCACGCAGGGCCTTGGCCTGATTGGTAACCGCCAGAGTAAGAGAGGGAGTGACCCCTTGAACGCGTGAAGAGAGAGAATCTGGATCCATGGGAGAGATATGTGCCTGAGATTACCGCCCAGGAGGCGGAGTCAAGGACGCTGGGCGAACACACTCCCCCTCTGGAGCGGGGGGAGTTCTTATCGCCGCTCCCCAAGGATGCAAGCCGAATCCGGCAATTAACCTGTGACTATGGCGCCCGCCCATACTTCTCCTTATGCAGGGCCCGGGCCTGCTTTTGCCAGCCATCCCTCCGGACACGGTCCCGCAACTTGAGATCCTCACTGATTGCCCTGATCTGTGGTGCCCGCCATTCCGCCACCTGGCGATAGGTGTAAATGCCCGCATCGTGGAGCCGTTGGCATATTACCTCTCCCACCCCCTGGAGGCTGGTCAGGTCATCAACTTCAGCGGGAGCCTTCCGGTAAATCCGCCCCAACCGGGGGTCCTCAATCACAGCCCCTTTCCGACGGGACGGCAGCTTGACCACCGGCTCTTCGGGCGGAACCTTCAAGCGCGCCGACTTTCTCGCCCGCTTGGCAGGACTTTTCACCGGCGCCTTTGCCGGGCGCTTGGCAGCGGCAAGTTCAGCCCGCAATTCATTCACCAAAGCATCACTTCGACTCCCTTTCTCCCTCTCCTCATCCAATTTCGACTGCAGATCCGTCTCCACTTTCATCCGGATGGCATCGGCCGCCTCCTCCCCCTCTCTCCGAGTCTTGGCCACCGCCTCCCGGATGGCATTCTGCTGATCGGCCCTGAGGGCGGAAAGCTCCTCGCTCAGGAGACGGCGTGTTTCATCCGAGGCGGCGGAAGAGGTTTCCAGGGCATCAAGCTTACCCTCAAGGGTCTTCTGTTCCTCAAGCGACTTCGTTAACTCGACCTGCGCCCTCCGGAAACGCTCCTCGGCAGAAAGAAGGCGACCCTGCAATTCCCCCTGCGATACGAGCTTCTGCTCGGCCTCGACAAGCTCATTACGCAATCCATTCATCTCCCTGCGCAGCACCCGTGCCGCATCCTCGACCTGCTGGCGCTCACGACGTTGATCCCCGAGCTCATGCAGAAGGCGATCCTTTTCCGCCTTCATCTGCCGAAGCAATACCTCGGCCTTGCTGTCTCCCGAAAGAATCGCCATGTGCTTGTTAAGCTCCTTCTTTTCCTCGCGGAGCCGGTGCAATTCATCCGCCCACTTCATTTCAGAGACCTTGGAGCGTTCCAGCTCATCATGCTCCCTTTCACTCTCCTTCCGGGCCAGGTCCAGGTCTATTCTAACCTGATCCATCTCCCGCCGGGCCGCCATGAGTTGCTCCTCAAGCACCGCCTTGGTCCCGGACAGTTCTTCCAGGTCACTACTGCTCCTCTCAACACTCCCCTCCAAGTCGCCGACTCTGGATGCCAGAGTCTCCTTTTCCTCCTTAACCTGCATCAGCACTCTTTCTACCTCCCTGCGCTCCTCGCCTGCCAAAGCAGCATCGGACTCGAGCTTTTCCTTTTCGGCCAGGGCCTCCTGCAGCCCGGAATCCTTTTCACTCACTTCTTCCCGCGCACTCCGCAGGTCATGCTCCAGGCTTTCCCTCTCTTCCGTAAGGCGAGCCAGTTCACGCGATCCCTCTTCCTGCTCCCGGAGAACATTCCCCAGTTGCTTTTCAAGATCCACAACCCGTCCCCGCAATTCCTCCTCCTGAGCCGAAGCCTTCTGTTTTTCTTCGGTCCGTAATCTTATTTCCGATTCCCGTTGTTCAGTCAGCTCCCTCTCCTGTTTCTGCACACGGGCCACCTCCGCCTCCAATTCATCCCGCTGGCCTGTCACGACGGCCATCTTCTTCTCTATCAACTCCCGCCCTTCCTGCACCCCTGCAAGCTCCGTAACGAGATGTTCACACCTTGTCTTCTGGCTCGCCACCTCCTCACTGAGACGGGACACTTTTTCCTTATTCTCAGCCCGAAGCTTCTCCAGCTCTTCCACACCCTGATCACGCTCCCCTTTTACCGCTGCAAGTTCCTCTTTCAATCCCACCTGCTCATTTCGCAACTGTTGCAACGCCTCTTCAAGGGCAGCCCTCTCTTTGTCCTGCTTGTTCTTTATGCCTTCCAGTTCTGTCACAAGCGCCCCCCGCTCCTGCTGCAGGGAGGCAAGCTCCCGAACCTTCGTACCACATTCCTCTTCGAGGGCCTTGAAGGATTCCTCAAGCTCACCCCTCGCCTGCTTCATGGCGAGAAGGTCCTTCTGCAACCCTTCTCCTTCCTGCTGACGCTTCTCAGCTTCCTCCTGCAGCCTGAGGTCCAGCGTATCGCGCTCCCCCTTCAGGGCCGTCAGTTCTGCTAGTTTCTCTTCACCGTCCTTCGCCGCTTCCCTGAGCTTCTTGTCAGCGGTCTCCTTCTCGCTGCAAAGTTGCCTGAGATCTTTTCCGGTTTTCCGAGCCTCGGACCTCTCATCGGCAAGTTCAGACTCCAACTTCTCCAGGGCCACTGACAACTCATCCGCCTCCGTGACCTTTCTCTCCAATCGCTTGTCGAGTTCCTGTATCTTCTTCCCGAGATCCTTCACCTCGCGTGCAGCAGACTTCTCCCTCGCAGCCAGCTTTTTCTTCAGATCACGCTCCGCAGTTGCCAACTTCTTCTCAAGTGCCCGCTTCTCGGCCTTGAATTTCCTCCGCTCCACCTTGAATTCCCGGGCCCCGGGTCCAGAGGGTTTTTCTGACTTCTCTACCTCAGCCGGCTGACCCTTTCCGGCAACCCCCGGAGCACTCTCCGCCTCCGGTCCAGCCCCCCCCCCGGCGCTCAACTTTCCTTCCAGCGCCTTATTCGCCTGCCTGAGTTCGACAAGATCCCCGGAAAGGTCCTCCTTTTCCTTGGCCATCTCGGCCAGACTTGCCTCCGCCTCCGCCCGTTCCTTGCGAGCCGCCTTCAGAATCTTCTCCAGTTCCTCATTATCCCGGCGCAAGGCTACAATCCTGTGCTCAAGATCCGGGGGCGCTGGCAGAGTCCCGCCTTCTTCTGCGGCCTCCTGATACAACTTGAATCGCTCCCGTTCCTTGCTCAGTGCTATTTCCACCTCGTGAGTTATCTTTTCCGCCTCCTCAAGGCGCTCTCGCGACTCTATTTCCCCGGCACGATACTTCCCCCACGCCATCCATCCATAGACAATGCCCAGCAAGGCAGCCGGTATCACCAGCAGCAGGCTGTAGAGCCCATAGTTGACCAGAAAGTAAGTTATCGCATCCATCCGGCTATCGTCTCGTCAACACTGTTACTTCACCACGATCTCCACCTGGTTGTCTCGGTCTGTCTCAGGGGACACCCCATAGGGAACGACCTCAATCTGCCCGGCTGCTACCCCGCTATCCATCAGAATCTTACCCACGGCTTCCGCCCTCAGGCGGGCCATCCGGCTGTTTTCCGTGGCGTTCCCATCACGCGCAGGATGCCCCCCGACCGCATAGCGAACGTTCTCTCCCGCCGTAATGATGGCCCGGGCTGCCAGAATAACCTTATCCCGGTCCGCGGTCTGAAGTTGCCCACTCCCCGGGCGAAACGTTACCACACTCGCCTCCAGCTTGCGGCGCAATTGCCCAAGAACCGTCCCATCACTCAGGGACTCTGGTTGATAACCGGGGAAGTGGTAAAGGGAAGAGCGCATCTCAAAAGAATCGATAACCATATCCTTGCCAACCACTTCACTGGCCTTGGAGAGCCAGTCGCTCCGCAAACCTACGGTCGCGTCCCCACCCATTATCAATCTTCCCTTCCTTAACTCCACGCTTCGGTCCCCCTGCTCCTTGAAATAGTAGGCAAGAAACTCCTGCCATCTCTCGGTTCCCCCGGGATCCACTACAAAATCGCGCCTTTCCAGCCCCTCGTCCCAGCCCGGCTCCATCCCCTGAGGATCATGAAGCAGGACAATCAGGCCTTTCGATACGACTCCACTCGCTGCAAAACGGTTCGCCCGCCTCTCAATCCGGAGCCAGCCGGGCGCTCGCAGCCGCTTCCCATCCCGCATCATTCGAATACCTGACAGGGCATCGATGCGGGCCTCAACCCGGGTCCGCTGTTCATCAGAGTCTACCGTTCCCGAGATCACCGCATCGAGGTAATTCAGCTCCACACCAGGTGAGACAACCCCCTCAGCCTTCAGGATCTCCCGCACCTGTAACTCAAGCCCGGGCTGAAGACGGTTCTGAAAATGCTGTTTATGAAAGTATCCGATACTGGGAATCAACAGCACAATCGCCAGTAGCACCAATCCCTTCACGGCTTGCATGCTCGGACAGGGACGGGCTGGCGACAAAAGAAAAATTCGGGCTCTTCACCACGATAATTCCGAAAAAGCCCTGCCTCCCTTTGCGGAAAACCATTTCCCCTTCTTCTTCACTACTTCGAAGACCAGACCAGCTGTGAGAGCCGCCTCTTCGGTCTTCTCCCACTGTTCACGGAGAACACCCGAAAGAATGAAGGATCCTCCTGGACGAAGGCACCGGAAAATCTTCTCGAAGGAGCTCTGCAATACATCAGCAAACAGGTTTGCTGCTACCACATCATAGGGTTCCCCGGGACTCCACTCCCGCAAATCTGCCTCCTCTACCAGAACCCCGCTGGCTCCATTGCGCTCCACGTTGTGGCGCGCCACCTCCACGGCCCTGGGGTCATAATCAAGAGCTTCACATGCCTCCGCCCCCAGGAGATCAGCTGCAATGGCGAGAACTCCACTTCCACAGCCCAGATCCAGTAACCTCCAAGCTTGCCCCCTCCGCGCCCTCGCTTCATCTGCAAGGAATCGCAGGCACGATGCCGTGGTAGGATGATCCCCTGTTCCAAAAGCCATTTCAGGCGGAATGCTCACCACGATCCTCCCCTCGTTGAGCCGCTTCATTTCGCCGAGCCCTGCGGGGTCAACCTCCGAGGTCACAAGGAGACTGTCCCGGATCTTGATCGGGGGGCCCGGCTTCGCCGAGACAGCTACCCAGTCTGTCTCCACCAACTCCCTGACCGAGCCCCCGAACTGCTCCGCAATCTCGAGAGCCTGGTGGTGCTCTTCACAATAAACATCAACCCGCACAGACTTGCCTCCTGCCAACCCTGTGACAACGGCATTCTGATTCCCGTAGAAGCGCTCCTCCCAGGCGTCTTCCCACTTCGCTGCCGATAGCTTCGACCAGACCCACATGATGTCCTCATCGAAGCACAGATGACGTAAATGCGGAGTAAAAACATAAACAACCGAACTTCGCGATGCAGCCATCCCACTTCCGTCGCTGCGGGATCTGCCTGTGGTCTTGCCCGGCAAGGTCAGCCCGTCCGGCTGCCAAGGCGTGCCAGGGACCCGACAAGTTCCTCCTCTCGTCCTTCAAAGTGCATCTCAACCAAGGACACCCGGTGCTCATCACCTATGTCCCAGGCATTGAAGGTTCTGCTCGCCCCCAGAAAGGCAAGAATCCTCAGCGGATGGTCACAGCTGTAGGAATAATGCGTCCGCTCTTCCCGCATCGGCATGAGCTGAAGGACCCGGATCCCATCAGTCAGCTGCAGAGCAGGCGGACACCGGTCCCGGCCTTCGTCGAGGGCATGTTCATAAGAAGACAGCTCCTTTTCCCAGTCGTAAGTTCGCAGCAGATGCAGACACTCCTCCAAGGTGGGTTCCTTCCCCGGCACCGCACTGAAATCATGCCGCTGGATCCATGCCTCCATCACTGCCCTTCTCTCGTTCCCCCTTCCCGATGTCCAGCTCGGAAAAAGATGCCATGGGGATCAGTGCATGAGGCCTGCCAATTACCACGGAAAACGCCCCCTTGCTATCGATCACCGCCCCGGCACCCGGCAATAACCATCACATGGTAATTGTCATCCCGGAGCTTGTGACCAACCCTGCATAAAGGTAAATAAAGGATAAATTTACAGTGCCCACAGAAATAATCCATTGCTGTCCCGGGAGGGGTTCACACACAAGGCTGCTTTTGTTCTTAGTAAGCTCGATGATGTGCATGGGCGCGTCCCGGGGCGCAGAGAAATCTGAATACTGGGCCTTCCGCCCCCTCTCTCCCGCAAAGGTTCCGCCCGTCGAGGGCAATTCCTGGGCCCGGAATGCAATTGATCATTTTATTCTGGCAAGGGCACAGGAGAAGGCTGTTGAGCCAAATCCTCCTACCGATCGCAGAACTCTGATCCGCCGGGCATACTTTGACCTCATAGGCCTTGCCCCCACCCGCCAGGAGGTCACGAATTTCGTCGAGAACAAATCGGATGAAGCCTATGCGGAAATGATAACGCGCCTGCTAGCCAGCCCTCATTACGGTGAGCGCTGGGGCCGCCACTGGCTTGATGTGGCCCGCTTTGGTGAGAGCCACGGCTATGAAAGTGACAACGAGCGCCCAACCGCGTGGACTTACCGAGATGCGGTTATTCGAGCTCTCAATCAGGACATGCCTTTTGACCAGTTCACCCGTTGGCAGATTGCCGGTGACGCGTTGCAGGGTGATGACCCTCTCGCAATGGCCCTCACCGGTTTCATCACGTCAGGGTCAACCGTGACCAATGTCGATGGAGTCGACCGTGAGAAGGAGAAAGCCGCCTACGACAAGATGGATGATATCGTCTCAGCCACCGGTGCAGCCTTCCTCGGGCTGACCATAGGTTGTGCCAGATGCCACGATCACAAGTATGATCCAATCTCCCAGCGTGACTACTACCGGCTGGTCGGATTCTTTCTCCCGGGCAAGCCCGGGGACCGCAAGGTCGCCATCGGCAGCAGTGGTGACGAGGTCAAGGCTCTCACCTGGAACGGAGGCAACAAGCGAAGCAACCCCTTGCTGCAACGGGGAGATGTCGAAGAGAAGGAAGGAGATGTAGGGTTTGGTGTGCTGACGGCACTGAGTCCGGGGGATGGTGACGTTGAAGACTGGATCACCGCAAATGAAAGCAAGGGCGGAGACGGAAGGCCCGGCCTTGCCCGGTGGCTGACTGATGTGGAGGACGGGGCCGGGGCGCTGCTCGCAAGGGTAATCGTCAATCGTCTCTGGCAGCATCACTTCGGCACCGGCCTGGTGAAAACCAGCAATAACTTTGGTGGAGTTGGAGATCACCCGACTCACCCTGCCCTGCTCGATTGGCTGGCTGGCGAGCTCATCAGGCAAGGATGGCGCCTGAAGCCGATCCACCACCTGATCATGACCAGCGCATCCTACCTTCAGAGCACGCGGTGGGACCAGAGAAGACATGAACGTGACCCGGGCAATCAACTGATCTGGCGCCGCCAACCTCAACGGCTTGAGGCTGAGATCCTGCGCGACTCAATCATGCACACGGCGGGCACACTTAACCGCAAGCTTTACGGTCCAAGCATCAAGCCATGGGTCTCCAGTGATGCGATCAAGACCGGCTCAACCAACAAGTGGCCTGTCAATGTGAAGGACGGACCCGCAACCTGGCGTCGCAGTATCTACGTATTCATGCGCCGGTCCATGCGTGTTCCATTTTTCGAGACCTTCGATGTTCCGGATGCCATGCAGAGCCGTGGGGTCCGGGAGCAGACTACGGTTCCAACCCAGGCCCTGCTCCTCCTGAACAATAAATTCGTCCGGAATCAGGCTGGTCATTTTGCGAGCCGGGTTGTCAATGCCGTGGGAGAACTGGACCCAGGAAATCCGGACCGGCTGCGTGCGATCGTGGAGGAAGCCTACTGGCTGGCTCTGTCACGGAGCCCCACCGAGACGGAAATCACGCTCGGATCCGGACTGCTTTCCGAGGATGGGCAGAGCGTTGAAAATTTCTGCCACATTCTTCTGACCCTTAATGAATTTGCCTATGTCGATTGACCTTCAGGCCTTCCGTAAGCCGGTAACCCGGCGCGATATGCTTGCGCGGGCAGGATGCGGATTCGGCTCCCTCGCCCTCGCTGGGCTGATGTCGGATCAAAAGCTGCTGGCAAGCCCGGGGTCACCAGAAAGCGGTCTGGATTCCCCCCTCTCCCCAAGATCTCCGCATTTCCCCGGCCGAGCCAAGAGTGTCATCTTCCTTTTCATGTATGGCGGTCCCAGCCATGTGGACCTGTTCGATTACAAGCCCGCTCTGGAGAAACACTCCGGGAAAAAGGTTGGCGAGGTGGCGGATACCAAGGGTGCGCGCAGCAGCGGAGGCCTGTATCCCTCTCCCTACAAATTTGCCCGGCATGGACAGAGTGGGCACTGGGTCTCCGAGTGCTATCCACACCTCTCCCGGATGATCGACCACACCGCTATGCTGCGCGGCGTATACGGACATTCGATCAGCCACTCTCCCGCTCTTTTTGAGCTCAATACCGGGATGATCCGCACCGGATTTCCCAGCGTGGGCTCCTGGGTAACCTACGGGCTCGGCACCGGCAACCAGGACCTTCCCGGTTTTGTGGTCCTCTACGATTACAGGGGAGGACCGATCGGAGGTGCTCCGAACTGGGGGTCGGGATTCCTCCCCGGGGCCTTCCAGGGGACCCCGGTTCGTTCAAAGGGTACACCGATTCTCAACCTCAACAGGCCGGAGCAACTGGAGAGCTCCCAACAGCGGCAATTGCTCGATTATGCTGGCAAGCTCAACCGCCGGCACATGCAGAACTATCCTGCCGACAACGCCCTTGAGGCACGTATAGAATCCTTTGAACTTGCTTACCGGATGCAATCGGCTGCACCCGAAGCACTTGATATCTCCGGGGAAAATGAGGCTACCAGGAAACTTTACGGTATCGAAAGCGGTAACCCTGGAGAGTATTTTGGCGGTCAGTGCCTGATGGCCAGGCGGCTCGTTGAACGTGGGGTCCGCTTCGTCCAACTGTATTCAGGTGGGGGCCATGGCGATAACACATGGGATGCTCATGGCAACCTGACGGCAAACCATAACAAACACTGTGCCGCCACGGATCAACCGATCGCAGGGCTCCTCCAGGACCTCGAACAGCGGGGCATCCTTGATGAAACCCTGGTGGTATGGGGGGGGGAATTCGGGCGCACTCCCCAGAAACAAGGGGGCAATGGTCGCGATCATCACCCTTTTGGCTTCACGATGTGGATGGCGGGGGGAGGAATCAAGGGAGGAGCAAGCTACGGAGAAACCGATGAGATTGGCTACCATGCTGCAGTGGACCGGACATCCGTACATGACATTCATGCCACGATCCTCCACCAGATGGGAATCAACCATAAGCAGCTTACCTATCATTTCAGCGGACGCGATTTCCGGTTAACGGATGTCGCAGGCAAGGTCATCGACAAGATCATTGCCTGAACTGCACTTCTGCCCGGACCACTTCCTGCACCAGGAAAGGGCTTTTCAGAAAGAACACAGGCCGGATCCTCCGGCGGACGCTCAAATGACCCCCAGTTCCCGCCCTGTCCTGGTGAAGGCATCCACTGCGCGATCGAGATGATCCGTGGTGTGAGCTGCCGAAATCTGCGTGCGGATACGCGCGGAATCACGCGGCACCACCGGATAAAAGAACCCGATGGCATAGACCCCGTGTTCCAGAAGTTTTTCCGCAAAGCGCTGCGAAAGGGAGGCGTCCCCGAGCATGATGGGCGTGATGGGATGATCCGCACCCGCGATCCGGAAACCGGTCCGGGCCATCGCCTCACGGAAATAGGCCGTATTTTCCTTCACCCTGTCAGCTAATCCGGTGGAAGACTCCAATAACTCGAAAACCTTCAGGGAAGCCGCGACGATAGCCGGCGCAATGCTGTTGGAAAAAAGATAGGGCCGTGATCGCTGGCGCAGCAATTCAATGATTTCCCTGCGCCCGGAAGTGTAGCCTCCTGAGGCCCCACCAAGAGCCTTGCCCAGGGTCGAGGTAGTCAGGTCTATCTTTCCGAACAGGTCGCAGTGCTCATGCGTTCCCCTTCCCCGCGATCCCAGAAAACCCGTGGCATGGCAGTCATCGAAATGCACGAGGGCGTCATACCTGGCCGCCAGTTCGTGAATTCCATCAAGGTTGGCAATCACTCCATCCATGGAGAACACCCCGTCGGTGGTAATCAGTTTCCGGCGAGCTCCCGCAGCCTCGGCCTCCTGCAATCTCGCCTCGAGGTCAGCCATGTCGTTATTGGAATAGCGGTATCGCTGCGCCTTACAGAGGCGGATCCCGTCAATAATCGACGCATGATTCAGGCTGTCGGAAATAACCGCATCTTCAGAAGTCAGGAGTGTCTCAAAAAGACCCCCATTGGCATCAAAGCAGGAAGGATAAAGGATAGTGTCTTCCGTCCCCAGAAACGAGGTGATCGTCTCCTCAAGCTCGCGATGCACCTCCTGGCTCCCACAGATAAATCTCACCGAGGCCGTTCCGAACCCCCATCGCTCCAGAGCCCCACGAGCCGCCTCCACAACCTCCGGATGATCCGCAAGACCAAGATAGTTATTGGCGCACATGTTAAGGACTTCACGCCCATCCTCCAGCCTGACCAGGGCAGCCTGTGATGAATTGATGAAACGTTCCCGCTTGTAGAGACCGGCCTGCTCGATTTCATCGAGAGACCGGCGGAGCTGAAACTGGAGATCGGCGGAGAACACGCCTCATCCTAGAACCATCCGGCCCCCTTTATGAACGAGAATCCTCACTCATTCGCCTGACTCCACGACGCTCACCCGGGAACGTTCATCAGGGACAGCCGGCCTCCAAATGGTGTCAGGACTCCCTCGGAGCAGAATCCAGCCCGAATACGCCATGGACAACCCGTGCTGCATCCTCAATCCGGTTCTCATTCACCGTGACCGAAATCTTGATCTCAGAGGTGCTGATCATCCCGATATTGATTCCCGATTCACCCAGAGCCTTGAACATCTGGGCTGCAACCCCGGAGTGTGACCGCATGCCGATCCCGACTACCGAGAGCTTGGCGATCCCCGCTTCGCTCTCAAGGTCGGCATCTCCTCCCAGTTCAGCAAGGACGGGCTTGAGCGATGCCTGCGCCCGACCCAGGTCGTTGGTATGCATCGTGAATGAATGCCGGGCATACCCGTCATGCGCAATATTGGAGACAATCATGTCGATGTTGATCTCATCATCTCCAAGCACGCCGAGGATTCGACCAGACATTCCGGGTTCATCGGGAATACCGGTAATGGTAACGCGGGCCTGGGAGCGCTCGATGGAGACTCCCCGGATGACGACGGCTTCCATGGCTTCATGTTCTTCTGTCACAATAGTACCGGGGTTGTTGTTAAGGGAGGAACGAACCTCAAATCTTACACCATATTTCTTGGCAAATTCAACCGAACGCGACTGCATCACCTTGGTGCCCACCGAGGCAAGCTCAAGGAGTTCGTCATAGGAAATCTCCGGCAACTTCCGCGCATCAGGGACCACTCTCGGGTCAGCGGTGTATACCCCGTCGACATCGGTGAGAATCTGACAAAGGTCCGCATCAATCGACGAGGCAAAGGCGATTGCGGAAAGGTCCGATCCCCCGCGTCCCAGGGTCTGGATCAACCCTTCCTCGTTTGTGCCCTGAAACCCTGCAACGATAACCACCTTGCCTTCTTCAAGATAACGGCGGCTGAGGCTCGGGTCGATGGCAGCGATTCTCGCCCTGGTATGGGACCCGGAAGTCTTCATTCCTGCCTGACGCCCGGTAATGGAAACCGCTTCCACCCCGATTTGCCTGAGAGCCATGGTCACCAGGGCGATTGATTGCTGTTCTCCGGTTGAGAGAAGCACATCCATCTCCCGGTCAGGCGGGTCATCGCAGACCTCCTGCGCCATGGCGATGAGCTTGTCCGTCACTCCTCCCATGGCTGAAACCACCACCGCGACCGAATGGCCTTCTTCCAGCAGGGCCTTGATGCGGTTGGCTACGTTGCGGATCCTGTCAAAGGAACCCACCGACGTGCCGCCGTATTTCTGGACAATGAGCATGACAATCAGCAAGCAGCCCCCAGCCGCGACATACAATCCCGCCGGGAGCAGACAGGGAAGAAATGGCAAGGAGCGGAGCGCAGAGCGTTAGCGCCACCGGGGGACGAGGGCAAGCTTCAGTTCCTGATTTTGCTACGGGGTTCCATCATGAGCGCCGGGACCATGGGAGCAATCCGGCTACTCAGCCAATGGCACGATCGGGCTTTCCCACCCTGCCATGTCAGAAGGCTTGGTCCCAGGGCGACGCCGGCCACCGCCCCTCCCCCATGTTGGATTGAAGGGGCCAACAAAGTCCACCTTGGCCGTGGGAACAATCTCGTCCTCCAGCCCTACCGCCCAGAAACAGGCATTTACGAGAAGCCGACGGTAGCCCTCGCTGAGGATATCATTCGAGGCCCCGTAGGTGCTGGTAAATACCCGGCCCTCTTCCCCGGATTTTCCCCGGTAACTGCGAGTCCACGCACCGGGCACCGGCGGCATCTTCTCATTGGATGGTGAATCTGGCGACATCCCCTGCAGAGGCTGGGCCATGGCGAGAACCGTACTTGGCTCAAGCGGTGCGGCCTTGTAGCCGCCACACTGTGCCCACATGTCCTTGACCCCCCTTAGAATCGGATGACCTTTCTGGGAAGGAACAACATCGAGCCTGGTACTCTGTCGGTGATTTCCACCGTAGTGCCCAGCCCACTTTTCGCCCAATACCTGGCGACCCCAGCCGCCCTTGTATTCCTCTCCTCCAAAGCCGTTGCTGTATTTCGCCCACTTGCTGTCACCGGGAATACGGAACCCATGGGTAGCGGTCCGAAGCCCCACGATGGGCCCTCCCCGGTCGAGATAGTCCACGAAGTGCTGCATCTGTTCATCAGGCCAGTTCTGGAACCGGGTGAAGACCACCATGAGGTCTGCCGACTTGAGAGCCTCCATGCCAGGGACATTTGACGCCCCCGGAACAATTTCACCCTTGCCGTTGACCCCGAACAGGACACTGCATTTAAACCCATGGTGCCGTGCCAGAATCCGGGCAAGGGCCGGGAGGGTTTCCTCAGATTTGTATTCATGATCACTCGCAATAAAAACGAGATGCTTGCCCTGCCCCGCTCCGCTGGAGCCTTCGTAAACGAGTGGCCCGGCTGGGACGGCACCAGAAACAGACAGGAAGAAACCGGTAGCAAGCAGGAGGCGCATTGTCTTCATGGGGCAAAACTAGATGCCTTCACCGCGCCCCCGCAAGCCCTGTCCCCTTCATGAACGGACGAGTTCCCTGCCGCCGTGGCCTCATTTCCCGGTCCGGGACGAACAATTGAGGTATGGCCGGCGCAATTGTAGGCTTGCAAGTAGGTTGTGGAGCAGTTGGGGTAACTCAGCTCCCCGTGTCTCTTCCATATCATTCATGAACAACAATCGCAGATCCAACAGGGCTCTCCGTGCCGGAAAATCGTACATGATGCAGATCCTCATAGGCGCCGCAGTGGTCGTTATCGGGATTGGCGTTGTGACGACCATGATGAAGTCCGTAAAGACCAAGCAGAACGAGGCCGAGGCCCTCAAGAAGATGAAAGGAATAGGTGAGGCCCTGTCCGCCTATCTCAGCGACAACAATGGGGAATTTCCCCTGGAAGATGCCCCCGGCAAGGATACCTGGCTCAATGCCGCCAAGCCAGAGGCCGAGAAAGTCTGGTACAATGCCCTGCCAATGCAAATGGGAGACACCCCGGTAGCGGACCTCGGGGACGACCCCGCAGCACAGTTCTATCAGAAAAGCTACCCGCTCTTCCTCCCTGGCGCGGATTATCCCCCGAACAAAAAGAAGGGTAAACCCTACTTTGCCTTCGGGTTTAACAGCAGCCTTCAAGTCAAGGGCGAAGATGGTTCTGAAAGACCGGCAAATCTCGCTGGTATTCAGTTTCAGGACCGGACCGTTGCCTTCCTCGAGCGTGGAGTCAAGAAAGCCGAGGAAACCAGCAAGCTGCAGGGGGGATCCGATGGAGGCCCCAAGGCGAACGCCAAGAATTTCGTAGGACGCTATAACGGCAAGGGGCACATCGTGTTCATCGACGGACACGTGGAAATGTTCACATTCGAACAACTCACCGACCCCATGGGGAAGCCTGACAACGGAGGCGAGGCCAATGTCTACTGGACCGGGGATCCGGACAAAATCCCCAACTAGGAAACTAAGCAAGACCCCCTGATCGACAGTCCGGTAGAATCTAAAGCGATTCGATCCGGAAAACCACGGGGCGCTCTGTAACACAATCCAGAGCCTCGATCTTCTTCAGGGCACCCTTGAGAGTGCCAAATGGGCAGGTATGAAGAAGAAAAACCATGTCAACGAACTCGGCATCGGGTTCGTCCGGGTCAACCGGTGAATGTGTTCCGCTGATCCCAATGCCGGCTCCAGCGAGCAGGGAGGCAATGTCAGCCACCACTCCCGGTCGATCAGTCACTGGAAAACGCACGTAATAAGCAGTCTCGGTCTCATCGATGGGCTTGATGACTCCCTGTTCGCGGTATGGCAGAAACCCCCTGTGTCCTCCCTCGCTAGCCTGACGCAAGAAACGCCCGGCCTCCACAAGGTCGGCCACGACCGAGGAGGCGGTAGGATCCTGTCCCGCACCCCGTCCGTAAAAGAGTGAATCCCCAACTCCGTCTCCTCGCACCGCCACTGCGTTGAAGACATCGTTGACCGAGGCAAGAATGTGCGTCTTCGGAATGAAGGACGGTTGAGTGCGGATCTCGATGGATCCATCCTCGTGTTCACGCACGATGCAGAGGAGTTTCACGACGTAGCCAAGGTTCTTGGCGAAGCGAATATCGAGGGGCCGGACATACTCAATACCGCGAACATAGACCTCTTCAGGATCGATGGGAAATCCATGGGCAAGTGTTCCCAGCAGGATTGCCTTGTGGGCTGCATCCCATCCATTGACATCAAGGGTTTCGTCAAGCTCGGCATAACCCAGTTCCTTGGCTTCCTTGAGCGCATCGGGATAATCGAGCTCAGCCTCAGTCATCCTCATCAGGATATAATTGGAAGTCCCATTGATAATTCCCGCTATTGAGTCGATTCGATTACTCACCAGGGACTCCTGAACTGCCTTGATGATGGGGATGCCTCCTGCCACTGCTGCCTCGAAATGAATGGGAACATCATGCTTGCGGGACAACTCAAAGAGGTCAGCTCCTCGCTCTGCCAGTAGCGCCTTGTTTCCCGTAACCACGGGTTTGCCGGCCATGAGAGCTGCCGCCACGAGTTCGTAGGCAACGTCTGTGCCTCCTATCAACTCGACCACGACCTCAACCCCGGGGTCAGCTACCATTGACTGCCAGTCCGTCGTGAAAAGGTCAGCCGGCGCAGCAGCCTCCCGAACCTTCTCGGGATCGCGCACCACGATCCGGCGGATCTCAAACTTCAATGCCCCCCCGGCACGCTCGGAAATCAAACCCCCATTACGTGCGAGGACATTCCAGACTCCGGCACCAACCGTGCCAAACCCGGCGATGCCGAGTCCTATGGTAGTGCCATTTTTACTCACGCGGAACCGATAGCGGATGAACGAAGAAGCGCAAAGGCTCAAAGAGGGTAAAGATCCCTCGATTACTGACATAGCTGCCCGGGAACAGCAGGTTCCGCGGGGCCTTTTCCAGTGCGAGAATCCTCCCGGAAACAAGGGGAACCGGGGACTTTCGAACCCTGAGGAGTCCTCCAGAGTTCGCTGGACCCCCCGAATATCCCGGATTAAGCAGGATATCAGGCCTTTCCCTGCAACTGTTCCACGGATTTCCGGGGTCCGTGGAGAGATAATCACATTTGTCTGAATTGAGACTACGCCCGGTGACGTTATACTGCACGGGACGCATGAGCATGGATTCGCGTTATACTTGGGACTCCGCCCGCAGCGGGGGAACCCGCTACCGGGGTTCCCGCCGAAGGAAATTCGGTTTCTGGGTCCTCCTGGCCGTAAGTGTCGCGGTGATCCTGCACGGTATAGGGCTCTGGGCCCTCGGACGCTTCAACCTCCTTTTGGAACTCGCGGACTTTGACTGGACCTCCCAGACCTTCCAGGTCAGCACAATAGAGGAACTTCCCGACGAGGTTATTGCTCCCGAGCTCACGGGCGAGGAGGTAACTCCTCCGCAGGAGGCTGCGGATCTCCTTACTGAAATAGAAGAGCTCATTCCGGAACTTGATGACATGGAGATCGATATAGTTCCCGGACTGGAAAAGCCCAAGGTAGCGCTTGAACCACTCAAACCGGCAAGGGTCGGCGAAGAAAACGGACAGTTACTTGAACCCCTCAAGGCCCCGGAGGTAGAGACCAGCCTCGGGGAACTCGGACGTAATGAGCCCCTCTTGACCGAAGTTCCGGAAGGACGGGTGGTTATCGAGGAAGGCAGTATCTCCGCAGATCTCCCCGACCCCGATTCCTTCCTGAAGGACGCCGCAGTTCGTGGTGCTAATGGACTGGAAGAAAACGGACTGATGGAGGGATACACCGAACTGGGGCGCTACCTGAACTTCGATGTAGATCAACTGGACAAGGGCAGGGCCGCCCTTCCCAGTGACCTCCTCTTTGAGTTTAACCAGAATGAACTCAAGCAAAACGCCAGGCTTGGGCTCATGAAACTCGGGATGCTCATTGACCGGAACCCGGAAATGTACTGTATCCTGGAGGGTCACTCTGACCTCTTCGGCAGCGATGCCTACAACCTTCAGCTGTCCCGCAAGCGTGCTCTGGCCGTAAAGAACTGGCTGGTTGATTCCCTCGGCCTCGACGGCACCCACATCATCGTCCGTGCCTACGGCCACTCCAGACCAAAGGTGCTGGAAGGCGACCAGAGTCAGCAGGCCATTAATCGCAGGGTCGACATTCTCATGAGAAAAAAGATCCCCCCCGAGGAAATCATTCCCGTGCGGGTCAAGCCGACCAAGCCCTCCCCGTCCTCCATTACCGAGGGGGCCTCTTCTTCTCCACCAAAGGCCCAGCCTGTCCCGCCAAGAGCCCTCCCCGTCCCCGAGGAGTCACCCTTTCCTCCACCCGAGCCACCTCGCCCGAAACCGGCAGACTCTCCACCCCGGGCCATCCCGGTGGAAGAGACCGCCCCTCCTCCACGAGCCGTTCCGGTTCCCGAGGAGGGTCTTCCGGGACCTCCGGTCGAACCGGTGGAAGAAAATCCATAAACGCCAGAAGAGCTCTTCCTGCTCTCCTTCGCCGCTGCGCCGAGACTACTTACTTCGAATTCTCGGTTTCCTCCGACGCCCCGGCTTCCTCCGGTTCTCCGGCTTCCTCCGACTCTCCGGCTTCCTCCGACGCCACGGCTTCCTCCAACGCCCCGGTTTCCTCCGGTTCCTCCGGTTCCCCGGCTTCTTTTAACCCCTTCGACTCTTCCGCTCCTTCCGGGGCAGAGGGATCCTCTGATTTGGAAGACGAATCGGCCTCACTCCCCAGTATGACCCGCTTATCGCTGGCAAGCATCTCGGCAAGGACATCCCACCCTCCAGCGCGCTGAAGATTGAAAAGATATAAATAGAGGGAGACGATCCTCGGATTAAAGTCCGCATAAAGACCATCAACCGTTTCCTTTAGCCTGGCAGGATCCATTTCGGCTGGAAGCTCTCCCTCAACCGAACCCTCCCCGTTGTGATCAATCCCCATGCCGTCACAGAACCGGATGAGAAGTGGTTGCTGGAACTTCATGAACCAGACCTGCAGGAGATGTTCCCCAACAGTATCGCTCCCACGCAGTCCCAGGGTCTTATGCATCCAGGCGATCTGCTCGACCACAGGCTTCTTCTGGATGAAAACGGGCCGTAATTTCCGCGACTGGGCCAGACTTGCC
>MDTA01136353.1_pt1 | contig 19861 bp, 18 predicted proteins | sample 811151 | NCBI WGS metagenome assembly MDTA01 (sample SAMN05326648, study PRJNA326480) | marine metagenome | isolation source: seawater | place: Indian Ocean: South | collected 2010 | reverse complement strand
TGAAGCGGATTGTGTGTCTTTGTGAATTGCCCACGCTTATGGAGCTTCCTGGCCTGAAGCCCCCACGCGGTAAGCCCGATGGTCAGGAGGGCTACCTGAAGAAAGAAGAGAGTGGAGCGGGCCATTGCTAACGAGCCAATTGGATTCAATTCCCCAGTGGGTCGGTGCGGAACAGTAGCGTTGCGAGGGAGCTTGCCACGACGGTTATAGCGAGAAAGTAGAGCAGAAATCCGGAAAATTCAGGCCAAGGGAGGTGTCCCATCTTGAAGATCAGGCGGGGGGTCAGATCTGCTAGGTGATATTGGGGAGAGAGAGCGTAGAGCCATTCAAGGATCTTGTTGTCGTCTCTCAGACGGATTGTCATGCCGAGATAGGTTACCCCGTAGAGCCCATACAGGCAGAGCCCGGTTGGAACAACGTAGCCAATCAGAGCTCCGAACCTGCTGGAGGCCCCGACGCCGAGGAGGGCGAGGGGTCCGATTGCGAGTAGCAGAAGAGTCGCGAATTGCAGGTTGGTCCACACCCACATGGAAGCTTCCTTGGGGTCGGCGGGCATCGCGAAGATCAGACATACTCCTACGGAGATAAGGACGACCGGAAGGAGGGAGAGCATTACGGCGCCCCAGAGCGCAAAGATCTGGCGCAGGGCCCCGACACCTTGGGAGCGAAAATAGGACCCCATCCCGCTGTTAGAGTTGCTCTCTCCGAAACGAGCAGCTTGGGAAAGGGTCCAAAGAATCGCGACGATCCATGTGCAGGTCCAGGCGGTTTGAGCCCGGGCAGGTTCGAGGAGTGTGATATTGGTTTCGTAGGGCGTAAGAAGAGGAAAGATGATGGGCGTAAGAATGGATGCAAGGAGGACTACTACCCACATCTTCCGGGCAAGCATGGTGGCGATCGTCAGTCGAAACAGGGAACTCATTGGTAACGGGAGTAGAAGATATCAGCGAAGACGCTTTTTGAAATCGGCCCATGTAAGGTTGCCATCGCTTCCGCGGAAAATTTCGCCATCGCTGATAAGAAGCGCACTCGGCATCGCCATGGAGTCAAAGTCAGGGTGGCATGATACGATACGCAGAGTATGGCCGCTGGTTGAGAGCCACTGGGCGGTGATGGCTTCCCGGGCCGGGCTATCAAGACCTGTGAAGGGCTCATCGTAGAATACGAGATTGGAGCGGTCTTTTAGGATTCGAAATTCCGCAATGACCAGCCCGACCTTTTTCCGGTTGCCGAAGGAAAGTTTGCCGAACTCTTTATCGATATCGAGCTCGAGTTGTTCGGCCAGTTGGAGTGCGCCTTCACGGTGTGGTTCATGGATGAGGGCCTTGAAAATGGCTTTGGATTTCAACTCGCGATCGAAATAAAACTCGTCACCGATGAACTGACAGTGGCCATGAGTTGTGTATTGACCAGACTGCTGGCGGAGAAGGCCCGCCAGAGTTTTCAAAAGGGTGGTTTTGCCGCGCCCATTCCGAGCGAGAAGATAATGCGTGCCATTCTTCAGAGGAATATCTTCGGTGACTGTAGCGAGGATGGAGTGATACCCGATGGCCAGTCCCTTGGAGAGCGTTACTGAGGCTCGGGAGGGATCAGAAGGGCTAGGCGTCATAGCGTGGGAAAGATCGAAGTTCGTATCCTGACTCAATGGCCTTGGCTTTCTGGCGGCTGGAGGGGATAGATCATGGGTAACGCAACAGGGAGGGATTACTTAAGACCTATTGCTATTTAAGCAAAACGGCTTACCCCCTGCAAGAGCAGGGGGAAAAGATTGCCTCGTGGGACTTTGGTTCGAGAGACGACCTCTCAGACGGATGTTCTTATTCGGCCGCGATTTCGGGCGGATCGTCGTAGTTCATGGTATCCGGTGCAACCGCTCCTCCTGACATGATAAATGCCATTGCTTCATCGATAGTCCACTCGGTAGACGTGACTCGCTCCAAGGGGACAATCTCAAGATAGCCGGAGGTAGGATTTGGGGTTGTTGGAACATATACCGCCGCCAGGTCTCGCCCGGTGTTGGTATCTTTCAGAACACGGGTTACCAATCCCACGGTTTTCATTTCCGGGGAGGGAAAGTCGATGAGAACAACCCGCTGTAAACCCCCACCCGGTTTTTCCTGCAGGACCGTTACTAGCTTTTTTACCGCCCCATAAATCACGTTAACCAGAGGAATCTTGGCAAGGACGGCTTCGAAGAATCCCAGAACCCGGCGTCCGACCACGACGGTCGTCAGGCGTCCGATCCCGTAGAGTGCCAACACAACCAGCAAAATGGAAAAGAGATTCGTGAAGAGCGGGCTCTCGATGAGTAGCTGGAGCGAATCGGGCAATTTCGCGGCAATCCATCTTATGGAGGGTTCTCCTGCCTGAGCCAGAAGCTGAAAGAGGAAGCGTAGCACCAGCCATGTAATCCACAGTGGGATAATAGTCAGCAGGCCGGCGAGGATATAGCGCCTTAGCTTGGTCATGAGCTAGACGGTGCACCTAACGAGGGAGGGGAGAAACAAAAATCGTCTTGGGAGTCCTGGACCAGATTCTCTGGAAGCATATTGATGCCCGACATAAAGCGATCGTGCACCTAATGATACTCATTGGGTGAATTACCCTGCGGGGATTCTGTTTGCTTTTGCTGGCATCTCCCTGTCTGTCGCCCAGAATCCATGACTATGAAGTTTTCTAACCTTTTCTGTGCCGTGGCTTTGATGGCGGGGCCAATTCTCTCTTGCTATGGGAGCCCTGATATTCCCGGGAAGGATGACTGGCCTTCATGGAGAGGCCCCAATCGGAATGGGCATGCGGCACCGTCACAGGAGCTTCCTGCCTCCCTTGACCCTGCGAAGCATACACTCTGGGACGTGGGGATCCCGGGGAGGGGTCATGGATCCCCTATTGTTGTGGGGGAGCATATTTATCTCGTTACCGCGGACGAAGATAAACAGACACAGTCCCTTTTGGCGTATGATCGGGATACGGGTAATCCGGCGTGGACGACAGTGATTCACGCAGGAAATTTTCCAGAGCGGATCAATCATAAGGCGACCCATGCGAATAACTCGCCCGCTCATGACGGGGAGAAGCTTTACGTCACTTTTGTGAATGATGGAGCTGCCTGCGCGACCGCTCTGAATCTCAAGGGAGAGAAGGTCTGGACGACCCGCCTTACCGATTACACGGTTCATCAGGGATACGGAGCGTCTCCCATGGTCTACCGCTCCCTGCTTCTGGTGTGTGCAGATAACAAAAAGGCCGGCGCAATCTTCGGCCTCAATCGCAGAACCGGAGAGGTCGTATGGAAGGTAGATCGTCCGCAAATTCCGAATTACACGCCCCCCATCGTGCAAAAGATCGATGGCCGGGACCAGCTTGTGATTTCCGGATGCGAGAAGGTCATCAGCCTGGACCCAATGACGGGCAAGTTGCTCTGGCAAGCCAAAGGCTCGACTCAGGAAACCGTGACTTCTCCGGTGACGGATGGGAAGCGCGTCTTCATCAGCGGGGGATGGCCGAAGAACCATGTTCACGCGGTGGAAGGGAATGGCTCCGGGAAGGTCGTCTGGCGCAATATCAGCAGGGTCTATGTCCCTTCCATGCTGGTGACCAAAGGGCACCTCTACGCTGTTATGGATGGTGGCGCGGCGATGTGCTGGGATTGCCAGACGGGTCAACGAAAGTGGAAAGGCATTTTAGGCGGTACCTTTTCCAGCTCGCCTGTTCTCGTAGGGGGCGATATACATGTCATCAACGAGAGTGGGGAGTATTTTAAGTTCAATGCGGACCCCGAAAAATTCAAGATTACCCACAAGGCGCAGATTGGGGAGCAGGTTTTTGCGACACCCGTGTTTTGCGGGGGTCGGATCTACGCCCGGGTCGCAGTATTTGAGGGCGATCAAAGGAGAGAGAAACTTCTCTGTCTCGGGAATCGCCCGAAGAACTAGGGAGTAGTTACTCGAGCCCAGGAAACAGGGGCGCTTGTGCCGCTGCATTCTGACGCTTTTCGAACTCTGAGTCCGTGATGCTGTTCAGAATGAACTTTTCCCCATCTTTTTCCAGGGTGAGGGTTTTGCTGCCATCCTTTTTCTCCTCGATGGTGGCTGATCCTTCGCCCTCTCCTTCGTCATCTGTGATCTGCATGGTGAGCTTGTTTGCAGCTTTATCGACCTTTGTAATCGTATAGGTCGCGGTCTGCTTTTCCCCCATCGCGTGAATGGTCACCGTTCCCTTGTCTACGCTCACGGCCATATTCTGCATCATGGCTTCAATGAGAGGTAGAGCTGCGGCGGCGGCAGGGTCGTCCCCAAGTCCTTTTTGAAGCTCGTTCATCATGGCTTTGGGATCAGGGGCCCATTTTCCAATGAACTTTTTCTCTACGGCACCGCCATCTACTGGCTTTCCTGCTGGGGATTTGGCCGAAGATTCCGCTGCTTGCTGGTTCTCGGCCGGGGCTTTTTTAGCCGGGGCCTTCTCCTTCTCGGCTGTAGCGGGAATAATGGTGATACAGACGAGGGCAGTGAACAGAGCGTAGACAGGCTTCATGGTGGAGAGAGCTTGAACCGGGACCGGGGTGTGGGGAAAGCACGAATGTTGCCTCCTTGGTGCTGGAATTGCCCCGTTTGAGCGCCCGGCCTTGACCATTCGCCTGGTCTGGGTTGTCTTCACTCGCCGCAAGGATCAGATCCTGCGGGCAAAGGAATGAGGAGCGGATTTTACTACCTGGCAGCCTTCTTCTGGCTGGGATCACTGGCCGGGGGTCATGCCGAACAGAAGCCTAGAATTGCGGCCTTGAAACTCGAGCCCGGAGAGCGCCTGAAAGTGGACGGCCTCTTGGATGAGGAGGCCTGGCAGCGAGCACCAAAAGGCGGGGGATTCCGGCAATATGACCCGGGCCGGGGAACTCCAGCCACGGAGCGGACGGAGTTCGCAATCGCCTATGATCTTGACCATCTTTATGTAGCGGTTTGGTGCTATGATTCTGAACCCGGTGGCGTAATGGCTCGCTCGATGGTCAGGGACCGGATGTATACAGGCTCAGATTTCGTTTACCTCTTCTTTGATACTTACCATGATCAGCGCAACGGCTACGTCTTTGCTGTGAACCCCACCGGGGCACAGAGTGACGCCCTGATTACCAATAACACGGGAAGAAACTTTTCTTGGGACGGGATCTGGACGTCGAAGGCGGCGATCACGGAGGAAGGATGGTTCGTGGAAATGGCAGTTCCCTTCAAAACCCTGAGCTTTGATCCCGAGGGGACAGTCTGGGGCTTCAACATGTCCCGGAGAATTAGAAGGAAAAACGAATCTGTTCGTTGGACGGGATGGAAAGACGAAATCAAATCTCACAATGCAGTTGAGGCGGGGGATATCACGGGAATAGGAGGCATGCGGCAGGGTCTTGGATTGGAGCTTTCGCCCTACGCTGTGGGCCGGTATGGCAGTGGAGGGAGTGAGGGAGATAGCCTCGGAGGAGACGTAGGGGCAAATATACGCTACCGGGTGACCCCGAGTTTTTCTGCAACCCTCAGTTACAATACGGATTTTGCGGAAACCGAGGTTGATCAGCGGGTTGTCAATTTCAGTCGCTTCCCTCTGTTCTTTCCTGAGAAGAGGGATTTCTTCCTCGAGGATAGCGGAATCTATGATTTTGGCCCGGGAATGGAGAGGAAGAGTCGAGGCCCAACTTTCCTGCCTTATTTTACGAGAAGGATTGGATTGGCCGATGGGGAGATCATCCCGATCCAACTGGCGAGCAAGCTCGCAGGAAGACTTGGGGATTATGATGTTGGATTGACGCATGCCCGGTTGGCTGGTTCGTCCGGGCTGGACGGGCAGGATGTGTTTGCGGCCCGGGTGACGAAGCAGGTGTTTGCACAATCCCGGGTGGGAGTGATCGCCACTGGAGGCAATCCCGCCTCCAGCCTGGATAATTATGTTGGAGGGCTAGACTTCACTTACCGAACGAACGAGTTTCTTCAGGACAAAATTCTCGAGGCGAATTTCTATGCTCTGGGAAACTACGCGGAGGCGACCGGGGGCGGCCATGGAACGGATTATGCCTTTGGTGCTCAGGTGTCGTATCCTAACGATCGCTGGGACGGGACCTTGAGTTACATGGAGATCGGAGCCAATTTCAATCCGGCCATGGGGTATGTTCAGCGCACTGGTGTTCGCACCGTCTCGGGCCTGCTGCGCCGAAAGGATCGGCCCGGAGGATCAGGGTGGTATCGGCAACTCGCGAGGGGGGCGGATTTTCAAGTTACGTCCCTCACTTCGGGAGGGTTGGATTCGGTCCGATTCGGGGTGGTGCCCTTTAATATCGACTTTGCCAGTACCGATGAATTGTTCCTCCGGATTTCTCATGATGTGGACCGCCCTCTGGAGGACTTTGATATCGGGAACGTCACGGTGCCCGCAGCAAATTATTCATGGACGAAGGCACGTTTGGAGTATGAGACGACAAGTTCACGCCCAGTTTGGGGAGAGTTCTCGGTGGAAGCGGGGCAGTTCTACGATGGTTGGCGGGCAAAGGCGTCGGCAGAGCTGGAGTGGAATCCGAATCGACATTTTCGGATGAAGGGAACGTACCAATATAATCGGGTGGATCTCGGGGGAGGCGAATTCGATGCCCATGTAGGGAGCCTTGGCGTTAACTGGAATCTCACTCCGGACCTTGGATGGTCCAGTCTTGTACAATATGACAGCCTCTCCCGGGAGGTTGGGTTTAACTCAAGAATCCGATGGGAATATCGCCCGGGGTCGACGATCTTTCTCGTCCTCAATCAATCTCTCCTTGCGGAGGACCGCGGACTGGGGCTGGAGCGGTCGGATCTGACGCTCAAGGCGGACGCGACCTTCAGATTCTAAGCCGCCTGAAAATCGTAATCAGAAATCGCGGTCCAGAAGGTAGTGGGCGATCTCGTCGAGGCGGGTAGCATTAGGGCCCAGAGCCTCGAGTGCGCTCAGGGCTTTTCCTGTGAGCCTCTGCGCTTCCTGCCTGCTCTTTTCAAGACCCAGGATTCCCGGGTAGGTCGCTTTGTCTACCTGAGCATCCTTTCCTGCAGTTTTCCCAAGAGTCGCGGTCGACTGAGTGACATCGAGAATATCGTCGATCACCTGAAAGGCGAGGCCGAGGGACTTTCCGAATTCTGTTAAGGCTTTCAACCGCCTAGGTGTCGCGTTGGCGCTCATTGCACCGAGCCGTAGCGAGGAGGTTAACAGAGCCGCGGTCTTGGCTTCATGAATTTTGGCGAGCTGCGCCTTGGAGAGGTTCTGGCCTTCGGCCTCCAAGTCCATGATCTGTCCTCCGATCAGGCGCCGGGAGTCCGCGCAAAACGCAAGCTCAGTGACGTAGTTGCGGGTCCGGTATCTTTTGCATTCTGGAGTCTGGGCAATGATGGCGAAGGCTTCGGTCAGGATCGCATCGCCCGCGAGGACCGCGACCCCCTCACCGAAAGCGACGTGAGTCGTGGGCTTGCCCCGGCGCAGGTCGTCGTTGTCCATGCAAGGAAGATCATCATGAACCAGAGAGTAAGTATGGATTAGTTCCACCGCGCAGGCTGGAGCAAGCGCCTCCTCGCTGGCGCCACCGCAGGCTTCTGCTGCGGCGAGACAAAGGACGGGTCTCAGCCGTTTGCCACCGGCAAAGACGGGATGGCGCATGGCACGGTGAACGGTGGCAGGGCGGACGCTCGGCTTGGGCAGAAAGCTGCGCAGCGCGGTATCAACGATGCGCTGTTGCTTCCGGAGGTAGGCCTTAAGGTCAGACACTATATAAAAATACCTAAAAAGGGGCTTTCCCCAAGCTTCCAATCCTATCCGTGGAAGTCTCTGGCCTCATGTTTAGTTTCCGTTCAGATTAATTCTGCAATTTGAACCGCATTTAAGGCCGCCCCTTTTCTCACCTGGTCTCCAACGACCCAGAGGGCAAGGGCGTTTTCCATCACCAGATCTTCGCGGATTCTTCCTACGAGGCAGTCGTCCTTTTCTGTTGTGTCCAACGGGGTAGGGTAAAGAGCCTCGGATGGATTATCTACTACCCGGATCCCGGGGCATCCTTGGTAGGCGAGGCGCGCTTCCTCTACGCTGGGGGCCGTTGCGAACTGGGCAGTCACCGATACTGCATGGGACCGGTAGACCGGGACACGCACGCAGGTGCAAGTGACCTTCAGGTCAGGCAGCCCGAGAATTTTGCGGCTTTCATTGACCATCTTCAGCTCTTCCCTCGTGTAGCCGCCTTCGACAAACTGGTCGACATGGGGGATGACGTTAAAGGCGATTTGTTGTGGGTAGACCTCTTGTGGGATCTCAGCCTTGCCCTCGGTGAGTGCCTGAACTTGGCCATCCAGCTCCTCGATGCCGGCTTGGCCGCTTCCCGAAACGGCCTGATAGCTGGAGGCAATAATGGAGCGTAACCCGAATTTCTGGTGCAATGGATTCAGACCCATCATCGTAATAATGGTGGTGCAATTCGGATTGGCGATAATGCCCTTCGGGCGGGTCTGGGCTGCAGCGGGATTGACCTCGGGAAGGACCAGAGGCACTTCTGGATCCATTCGGAAGGCGGAAGAGTTATCGATGACTACTGCGCCCACCTTTGCCGCGGAAGGGCCATATTCCAGAGAGAGAGCTCCCCCCGCGCTGAAGAGGGCGATGTCCACACCCTTGAAGGAATCATGGCCTAGCTCCTGAACGACGTGCTCCTCTCCGCGGAAAAGAATTTTTCTGCCAGCCGAGCGGGCGGAGGCCAGAAGGGAAATTTTACCGACAGGAAAATTGCGCTGTTCAAGGCACTTGAGCATTTCCTCTCCTACGGCGCCCGTGGCACCAGCGATGGCAACATGAGGGGAATAGGACATAGCGGGCTGGGTGTGATGGGAAAGCAACAGTTAGTCTAGTCTCAAACGTGCCATTCGGATCAAAATACTTCTCCTGCAAGGCGCGTTTATGGAGGGGAGTGGATCTGCGGTGTCAGGGCGGGAGGGCAGGCTTTCACTCTTGCGGTCGCTGCGACGGGTCCTATGCTCCAAGGATCTCGGCACTGCAGCCGCTCAAAAAATTGTAACTGAAACCAGCGAGATAATGAAATTCCTTAAGGTAATCGCCAGCATATCAGCCGTTATGGGAGCCGCCCTTTTCTCCTCCTGTTCCCAAGGCCCGCCAATGGTCGACCCACCAAGTTACGTCGCTCCGGCAAAATAATCTTTAAGAGTAGCTGATAATCGGGCAGCTTGAGCCGACTCCCAGAACACTCTGGAGAGCCACCTCACATTAACCATGAAACTCACCAGAATTATTGCTTCCCTAACGGCTTTGGCCGGTTTGGCCCTCGCCTCATGCGCTTCGCACCAGCACGCTCCTGCCCCAACTCCACCGCCCACCATGGTGGTCCCCGGCAAGTAGCCAGATCATTTCCATCAAGCCCGGGACTGCGGTTTTGTGGTCCCGGGCTTGATTTTTACCTTGAGAAGAGGGGAGCCTCACCCGAGTGTTCCGCCAGCGCAGCCTACAGACAATCACTATGAAAAAACTCATCCAGACTTTTGCCCTCGCCGGCGTAGCCGCAACTGCCCTCGCTTTGAGCTCCTGTGGGTGCTCCTCGGGTGAAGCGACTGCTCCGCCTCTGCGGAAGCTTCCAGATTTCAAGGAGCTCCCAACCATAGACTACGCGAACGAGAAGTAAGCGTAGTCGGGTAGCGGCGGAAGAGAGTCCTTCTCTTAGAACCACTGCCCTTCTCCGAGGCGAAGTCACGGTGAAGGCCGTGGCTTTTCGTCCGTTTAGACCTCAGCTCATCAGAACTTCGAGAGCTTCTACTCTTAGGTAAGCAGTTCTTTTTGTTTTATCGTCTTCCCGTAGTGCACCGCTACTTATGGACCGTAAGCTTGTAATAAATCTTTGTGTTCTCATCGCCCTCATCTGTGTGGGGGGTTTGGTTATGATTGGAATGGGACCGCTCAAACAAGCGGTTCCGACCGAGGAGGAAATGGAGCTGGCCCGGGTCGAAGATCGGATCGTAGTCAATGAGTTGACGGGAGAAGAAGCCATTGCGGACTGGAAGCCCAAGGGAGCCTCCATGGGAGCAAAAATCCTTGTGGGTATCGTGGTCATCCTTGGGATCTCGGCCTATGCTGCGGTAGTTTTTGGAGTTTTCGTTCTGCCCAATATTGTTCACCGCTTCACCCATATGTTTTACGGGTCCGCAGAGGAGGTGGAAGAGGATCCCATGCATGACGCGCGCGCGTTTTACGCGCAGGGAGAATATGACGGCGCGATAGCTGCCTATCGTGCGGTGGCAATCGCACAACCGGAGAACCGGCTTCCCTGGGTGGAGATCGCCAAGATCCAACAGGATAATCTCGGCGACCCCGATGCCTCTATTGAGACCCTTCGCACTGCCATGGAAAGTCGTGATTGGGCGGTGAACGACAAGGCGTTTTTCATGTTCAGGCTGTCAGAGCTCTTCCATGAGGTGAAGGACGATACGCCGCAAACGGTAAGTATCCTGCAACAGGTGGTGGAGCTTTTTCCGGAGACCCGACACTCCGCCAACGCGACCCACCGCCTTCGGGAATTGGGCGCGATTTAAGGGATTTTTTGCGTGAAAGAGGGGGCGGCTCGCTGTTTGGCGCTCATACCCCTTGCGCCTTCGGCCCTCGGGAGTTGTCTGGGAGTTCTGGGTGCGGTTTGGGGATGGAATTTCCAGTGGGGAGTCCTTGGGGTTCTGGCTGCTCTCTTGTTTTTGCTGAAAAGGAAGTGGATGCTGGCAGCTGGAATAGGCTGTGGCGTCCTCTTATGGGGAGTCCATGAAGAACGGCTCGGAAGGCAGACTGGAGGTGAGGTCTGGTTTCATGCCAACGGACGAACCGAGGTCGAAATAGAGGCGGCGGTCGTCAGAATGCGTGATCGGAGTGTGTTTTTTCCCCGGGGAGTGTTGCGTGTCACTAAGAGCAAGGGCAACCCCAAGCCTCTGCGCGGCTGTCTTATAGCGGTTGATAAATTGCCGGATGGCGCGATCCCGGGTGACCAGCTCTTGCTTAAGGGCAGGACTTTTTTTCCTGCGACTCCACGCAACCCGGCTGAGTTTGATCGTGGGAGGTGGCTTCGGAGTCACGGATTGAGCGGGGAGATTCGGTTAGAATCGTATCGAGTGCTGAGGGGTTGGAGAGTTTCGCTGAGCCTTCAAAGGATGGCGTGGCTACTTCGAATGGAATTACGTTCGCGGATTGTTGCAGGGCTGGAAGAAGGGAGCGCTGGAGCTACTCTGATCAAGGGGCTCGTTCTTGGTGAGCGCTCGGAGGGTAGCGATTACTACGGCGCTTTTCGCAAAAGTGGGACGATGCATATTTTCGCGGTGAGTGGCCTTCATGTAGGACTGGTAGGGGCGCTGGCATGGGTTCTCATTCGCATAAGCCGAGCCTCTCGCCGATGGGGGCTGTTGGTGGTTGTGTGTATCATCTGGACCTATGCTCTTGTGACGGGCCTCAATCCCCCTGCCTTACGGGCCGCGTTCATGGCCTCGGTTTTACTTGCGGGGTTCTTCATCAAGCGGAAACCCTCCCTGGCCAACAGCTTGCTTGCCAGCCTTCCCGTGGTGCTCCTCCTCGACTCTTACCAGCTTGGGCAGGTGGGGTTTCAGTTGTCCTACGTCGTGGTCGGAATGATCATCCTGATTGCGCCCCCTCTTGCCCGGCTGCTTCAACCTCTGGGCGAGGGAGATCCATTTGTGCCGCCTCGCCTGCACACCCCTTTGCAAAGGGGGAGTCTCACAATACGGAGATACATCGTGGGCCTTTTTGTGGTTTCGATATCAGCTTGGATCGGCTCGATGCCTCTGATCTGGCATCACTTTGGGATCATCACGCCCGCTTCTGTTGTGGCGAGTGTGATTCTGGTGCCATTGGTATTCGTGATACTTTCGATCGCCTTCGTCGGATCCTTGTTGGGAGTGGCCTGGGAACCGCTGCAAGTGGGCTCGAATCAGATGAATGCGTTTCTCGCTGAGACAACCTACTCGATAGCGGAAAAGGTGGCTTCAATTCCCGGCAGCCACTTTGAGCTGGAAAGGGCTGGGGGATGGTCAGGGGATATGCTCATTTTCGATCTCTGGGATGGCGACGCAGCGATCTATCTTGGGGCAGGTGACGGAGTTCTCATTGATGGTGGAGCACCGGATCAGTTTGGGAGATCGGTAAAACCCGCGCTGGAAAGGTCTGGAGCAGCCCCCCATTCGATGATTCTGACCCACCCGGAAAAAGGTCATGCAGGTGGGCTGGTCTCTGCCCTTGAACACTATGCTCCCCGGCAGATTCTCCTGCCCGTCAGGAGCGCCAATAGCCCGGCCTTCAAACAGTTAGTTCGTAGTGCTGAAAAGATAGGGAGTAAGCTTTACTTCGGGGAGGATGGTGCCCGCCACCAACTAGGGGATGGAGCGGAAATTGAGATTTTACGGGTCGCGAACGAGGAAACCGGGAGCCGTGCCGACGACCGCTGCATGGTGATGCGCCTGCATTGGAGAGGCTGGCGAATTCTGATTACGGGGGACGCGGGATTTGATACCGAGCAGGAGATTCTGAGAAGTGGTAGCGATCCAGAGTGTGATCTGTGGGTGATGGGGCGTCACCGCTCCGACCATACCGGGACGATGGGGTTCCTGAAGGCGGTTGGCCCGAGGGTGATCATCGCGGAGGAGGACCGATATCCCGTAGCAGAGAGAGTGCCTGAGCGCTGGGCCGAGACGGTACGGCAGTCCGGTATTGAACTTTGGCGCCAGGGAGAAACCGGAGCGGTAACAATCAAGCTCACTGAGCAGGAACTGGAGTTGCAGAGCGTTCGTAACCCGAAGAAGAAGCTGGTTCTTCGCAAGTAGGGAATCAGTGGCTCAGGTTCCGTGCTCGAAGCTTATGAACCGAACGCCCCTCTGCCAGCCAATGGGCCTCGAAATCGGTTTGCGGATATCCTGAGAGCTCACCAGATTGATCGTCCCACGGAATGGAGTGGAAGTGTTTAGAGAGAGAGAGCGCGTCGGTTGCCCACTCGAAGTAGCCTTCATGATCGGTTTTGAAGAGAAAGTCTCCTCCCGGGACGAGCACTTTGGAGAGAGCACCAAGGAACTCAGCGTTGATGAGTCGGCGGCGGTGGTGCCTGGCTTTGGGCCAGGGGTCGGGGAAGAGGAGGTGGAGTCTGCTTACCGATGCGTGCGGGAGAAGCCACTCCACCGTGTAGCGTGCCTCAAGCCGTAACACCCGGAGGTTCGGGAGTTGCGCCTGGGTCGCGCGTTTGCAGGTTTTGCGCACTCGTCCGAGAAGGCGCTCCACCGCGAGAAAGTTGCGGTCTGGAAATTGGCGAGCCATCGCGAGGGCAAAACTTCCGTCACCGGAGCCGAGATCCACCTCGAGGGGCGCTTCTCGTGTGAACAACTCGCTTGAGGAGAGGCGGCAGAAATAATTCTCCGGGAGGAACTCTCCAGGCTCCGCAGGGCGTGGGATCGGCTTCACAAGGGCAAAATAAGGCCTGGAAGCCCCGGACCCAATCCCGAATCGTGGCTTCCTTGGCGCTTGACCAGTCCAGCCCTGACCCCGACTCTACACCCAACTCACCTGCTTACCCTGTGGACCTGGAGGAAATCCGAAAAATCGTCGAGCTCATGGAAGAGCACGGACTCAGTCTGTTCCATCTGGAGCAGGAAGGCGTCAATGTGAAGTTGAAAAAATCTCCTGATCCCGAGGCTCTTCGTGAAGCGCTGGGAGGATTAGCCCTGAGCCCCGGAGTCCAGATGGCGGCTCCGGCCGCGGCTCCGGCAGCAGTGGCCCCGGCGGCGGCCAGCGAGGAGGAAGCAGCCGCTCTACCCGGAAAGGTCGTTGAGTCACCGATGGTGGGAACCTTCTATCGGAAGCCTGCCCCGGACGCGGATGACTTCGTCCAAGTGGGAGACCGTATCAGTGAGGGACAGACGGTCTGCATCATCGAGGCTATGAAAGTCATGAACGAGATCAAGGCGGAGGTTAGTGGCACGGTATCAGAGATCTGTGTCGACGATAGTAGCTCGGTTCAGTACGGAGATACGCTTTTCCGCGTGACCTGATCTGACCTGCACCATGTGTGCAGATTTTCTCTTTCTTCCCATTCCCCCGCGATGTTTTCCAAAGTCCTCGTAGCTAACCGTGGTGAGATCGCCTTGCGGATCATCAGGGCATGCCGTGAGCTTGATGTCGCTTCGGTAGCGGTCTACTCCGAAGCCGATGTGGATTCGCTCCACGTGCAATTGGCAGACGAGGCGGTCTGTATTGGCCCCAGTCCGAGTAAGGACAGCTACTTGAAGCCGGATCGTATTATCGCTGCGGCGGAGGTCACGGAAGCAGAAGCCATTCACCCTGGATATGGGTTTCTCTCGGAGAATCCCCGGTTCGCGGAAATCTGCGATAGCTGTAAAATCAAGTTTATCGGGCCCTCAGCGGACTTGATCCGTGCGATGGGCGATAAGAACACTGCTCGTGCCAACGCCACGAAGTACGGGGTGCCGGTTACCCCCGGAACCGACGGGGTAATGGAGAGTGAAGAGGAGGCGCTGGAGGCGGCCCGTCAGATCGGATTTCCGGTCATGATCAAGGCGACAGCGGGTGGCGGGGGCAAGGGGATGCGTGCCGCTACTAACGAAGAGGAGTTTCTGGATCAGTTCAGGGCGGCCAGTAACGAGGCGAACGCGGTATTCGGGAATGGAGATTGTTACCTCGAGAAGCTCGTGCTCAATCCGCACCATATTGAGTTCCAGATCATGGCAGACTCACATGGCAAGGTGGTGCACCTTGGAGAGCGTGACTGCTCAATGCAGCGCCGTAATCAGAAGATCATAGAGGAGTGCCCTAGTCCCCTACTTACCCCGGAGCTTCGGGAAAGGATGGGGCAGGCCTCGGTCGATCTGGCAGAAAATATTGGCTACGAGAATGCTGGGACGATCGAATATCTTGTCGATGAGAGCGGGGAGAATTTCTACTTCATGGAAATGAACACCCGGATCCAGGTAGAGCACCCGATCACTGAGGAGGTCATGGGGTGTGAGCTCATCAAGGAGCAGATCCGGGTAGCAGCAGGAGAGCCTCTCTCCTCTCACGTATGCGAAGGAATGCCGCGCGGGCACAGTATTGAGTGCCGGATTAACGCGGAGGATCCCTACAACAATTTTGCGCCGAGCCCGGGACACATCTCCATGTGGTATGCCCCCGGCGGTAAAGGTGTGCGAGTCGACACCCACGTGTATGCAGGATACACGGTTCCTCCCCATTATGACTCCATGATTGCGAAGCTTATTGTGACGGGGGCTCGACGAGATGTCGCCATTGCAAGAATGCGTCGTGCTCTCTCAGAGTTCATGATTCGTGGTATAAAAACCACGATTCCCTTCCAGCAGGTGATCGTGGACCATCCTGACTTTATTGAGGGGCGTTACGACATTGGCTGGGTCGAGCGCTACCTGAAGGAGCGTGAGGCCGTGGCCTCAGCGGAATGACCCCCGCTTGTCAGCTGAGCTTAGATGCCGCGCGGCTCTATGGCATCGTGGACCTTGGCTACCTAACGGCGGATGATTGCGTTCGAGCAAGTCTGTCGCTGCTTGAAGGCGGAGTGGATGTCCTCCAGCTCCGAGCCAAGGGGCACGAGAGGAGAGAGATTACCCAGATCGCATACGAGCTCGCTCCATTGTGCCGGGCTGGGAATGTTCCATTCATTGTGAATGACTTTGTTGAGATTGCACGGGAGGTTGGAGCAGACGGTGTTCACCTAGGGCAGGACGACGGAGAGATCGGTGACGCCCGTGCGGTCTTGCCGGCTGGTTCACTGGTGGGGCGGTCTACCCATACCCCGGCGCAGGCGCGCGCGGCCCTCAAAGAGGGCGCTTCTTACATTGGGTTTGGCCCTCTCTTCCCCACACCGACCAAGGAAGGGCGCCCTGGAATTGGTCTCGGCGATCTCGAAGAGGTTGAGAGAGCTGTTGGAGCAGAGATACCTGTGTTCTGTATCGGAGGCATTAAGGCAGAAAACCTGAGTCAGGTGCTGGGCGCCGGGGCAAGCCGGGTTGTGATTGTTTCCGGTCTTCTGCAGGCAGAAGACATTCAAGGAGCCTGTCGGCAAGTCCGTGAACTCCTTGGCGGGCAGGTGATTGGACAAAGTGCCGAACATCGGGCTTGAATCTTGATCCGAAAGGGGCCGAACTTCGCGGAGATGTCTCATCCCCTCCCTCTACTCGTTGGTGGCTCCATTGCGATCGATAACGTCAAGACACCCTCTGATGAAGCGACTAACCTTCTGGGCGGGTCGGCTTCCTATGCGTCGTTGGCGGCCACTTATTTTACGAAACCCGTTCACCTTGTAGGTGTGATCGGAAACGATTATCCGCCCGAGCATCTCGCCATGCTTGAGCGGCACGGAGTAACTCTTGGCGGGGTAGAGCGCTCCGAGGGAGCGTCCTTTAGCTGGAGCGGGGAGTATCATCAGAACATGAACGACCGGACCACGCACAACGTGGCGGTCAATGTTCTCGAGAGCTGGGAGGTCAATCTGCCGGTCGCAGTCGCAGCTTCTCCCGTCGTCGTTCTTGCCAACATGGCTCCGAAGAACCAACTGGAGATGCTCGACCAGTGCGTCGGTGAGGACCGTTTCGTTCTAGCTGACACGATGGATCTCTGGATCGGAATCGCACGGGAAGAGCTGGAGAAAGTCCTCGGGAGGATCGACCTCCTCGTCATCAATGAAACTGAGGCTCGTGAATATGCAGGGACGTCAAACCTCGTAGAAGCAGGGGCACTGCTTCGGAGTAAGGGACCAGGTTATGTGATCATTAAGCTGGGAGAGTTTGGAGCGATTCTCTTCGGACCTCCCGAGATCAATCATGGCATCTTCCGATGCGGCGCATTTCCCCTACGCGAGGTTGCAGACCCAACGGGGGCAGGAGACACCTTCCTGGGAGCCATGGCGGGATACCTCGCTTCTCTTGGCAACACCGATTACCAGTTCGAGGATATTCGCAATGCGATCGTCCGTGGGACCGTAATGGCATCATTCACTTGCGAGGCCTTTTCGACCCGGAGGATCGAGGACCTTTCCTCCCTTGAAATCGAGGAGCGTCTTCAAACCTTCACGGATATCAGCTGCTGGTAGCCATCGCGAAAATGGGCAACAGGGCGGCCCAGATGGCTCCAAATCCTCCAAATTGGGGCCGCGCCCGGTTCTCAGGGGGTGACACATTTGCCATAGCGACGTCTGGGGCATTTGATTTCTTTTTTTTTGGCGTATACTTTGTCCTGTAAACCCCTAAATTATAGGTGTTTACCGCCTCCGTCGCTCCTTCGTTTTCCTTAAGTTGTTTTTTCAGGACAAACTTAGAAAAAAATTGACCAGAGGGGCTTCCGGTAGGTATTTTGCAGGTGGATTGCCTGCGGAAACTGAGAACAACACCCTAAAAAACAAAAACGACCTCTACGATAGAGTCACCTATTAGTCATGAAAGCAACGACACTAAAAAAAGCGGCACTGGTTGCCGGTTCACTTAGCTTCCTCGCTGGTTCAGCCTTCTCACAGTCGGCGGTATCAGGCGCAGGCGGTTACGAGACGCTCACCATCAACGCGGGCAAATTCAACGTCCTTGGCCTTCGTCTTCACGAGCCACAGGTAGTATCTGGAACATTTGACGCCAACACCGGCGACAGTCTCACAGACAACGACGTAAACTTTACGGACGTTCTCACTGCAGGTAAGCGCTACCTCGTTGAGATCGCCGACTCCGGAACCGTTATCGAGGTTGACGCTTGGAGCGGAAGCGACCTCACCGGTCTTGCTGGTGTCGAAGCAGCTGATGCATCTGACTACACCATCCGTGCCGCCAAGACAATTGGTGACGTGTTTGGTGCAGACAACTCCGCTGGGCTTACCTCCTCTGCGAACGCAGACCCCTCCGAGGCTAGTGTCATCTACGTCCCTAACGGGAGCGGATTCACTCAGGTGTTCTACTCCACCCTCGCTGGATTCAGCGGCTGGCTTGACGCAGGAACATTTGCCGATGCCACCGACCTGCCTCTGAACTACGTCGACGGTCTGATCGTCAACGAGAAGGGCGCCGACGACATTTCGCTCGTTGTGACCGGCATGGTGAAGACCACCAGCACGAACCTTCCAGTGAGTGACGCGTTCACTTACCTCGGCACTGCTTACCCTGTTGGAGCTACTCTCGGCAACAGCGGACTGGCCGACAGTGTGAGTGCTTCCGCCAATGCTGACCCGTCCGAGGCTGATACCGTGTATCTTCCCAAGGCTGATGCAAGTGGCTACGACCAGTACTTCTTCTCAACCCTCGCAGGGTTTGACGGATGGCTGAACTCCGCGACCTTCGCAGCTGCAGGCGATGTTGAGCTGACCTCCGGGATCATCATCAGCCAGAACGGAACTGGCGCCGCGTTCAACGCGACCGTCACTCCTCCAGCCTTCTACGCTGACCTCTAGGAAATCTTCTGCGGGAGCAGTCGAGGCCAAGTCTCTCTGCTCCTGTGATTCTCTCTCCATAATAAACTCATTATTACTACCCACATGAAATTGAAGCACGTAGTAGCTACCCTCGCCGCCATGTCGGTCTCCGCTTTTGGAGCCAGCATCACGGTGACTAACAACCAGGGACCGGTTAACACCCAGTCTGTAGTGGACAACAGCGGAGCAGCGGTTGAAGGCGGATTTGCTGCCATCGGCACCTTCGATGTTGCCCAGCTCGCAACGCTGTCCTCAGGGGCAGACCTTGACGCAGCTTTTAGCGTGTTCGATGGAGCAACTGGCACAGTTGGCACCCAGACGATCTTCAGCGGGGTATATAACTTCTCCAACAACGGAGCAGATATCACCACCACTGGGTTCTCGGGACCAATTCACCTTGTGATCGGTAACGGAGCTGATCTTGCGAGTTCGACTGAAGCAGCAATTCTTGAGATTGGGTCTTTCCCAACTTCAGAGCCTGCAGTTTCAACGATTTTCGTGAACAACGCTACAGCAACTCCATTCCTTGGGGATTTCGACACCTTCACATTCCAGCCAGCGACTATCCCGCGTCAAAACCCGGCGCTCAGGCTCGCTGCCATTCCGGAGCCTTCCAGCAGCCTTCTTATTGGCCTCGCCGGTCTGTCGCTCCTGATCCGCCGCAGGCGGTAAGGGTGAACCAGGTTCTCAGAACCTAGGTCGTTTTTTTAGTACCTGCCGGTCGAAGGACCGGCAGGTATTTTTTTGGACAAGTCTCCGGGACTGGGGGGGCCTCCTGAGATGCCCAATGTGTCGTAGGAGGTGCTTGCCGAACCACGTGACCTGCTGTTCTCTTGCGATCGCAGCGAGATACACCCCTCTCCTGATCGCGCCATGAGAAACCTGATCGCATTTATCACCGCCCTTACTCCTTCCCTGCTGTTCGGTGCAGACTTGGAGGTCTCGAAACTGGCCTGCGAGCACCAGATCAATCCCAGTGCTCTACATGCCGAGCTTCCCCGCCTGAGTTGGCACCTTAAATCCACCAAGAAGGGAAAGACGCAACGAGCCTACAGGATCATTGCGTCCAGTTCTCCGGATGCCCTTGATCGGGAGGAAGGAGACCTTTGGGATACCGGGAAGCAAGCCAGCCTCGAAAACCATCTGATCTTTTACAAAGGTGCTGAGAAACTCGTTTCCCGGCAGCGGGTTTTCTGGAAAGTCCGAGTGTGGGACGAGAACGATGAGCCTTCTCCCTGGAGCAGCGTCGCTCACTTCACGGTTGGAATGCTTGGACAGGATGACTGGAAGGCTGACTGGATTTCCCATAACGATGAGACCCCTCTGCACCGGAACCCCGGTGAGCTGTCCCTTCCCGCC
>MDTA01149086.1_pt1 | contig 19870 bp, 19 predicted proteins | sample 811151 | NCBI WGS metagenome assembly MDTA01 (sample SAMN05326648, study PRJNA326480) | marine metagenome | isolation source: seawater | place: Indian Ocean: South | collected 2010 | reverse complement strand
TGTATGGACATCTTCATATATTAAAATTCCACCATCTTTAATATTTGGTATACAATTAATGGCAGTAATTATTTGTTGATGATTTGTATGACCTCCGTCATCAATAATGATATCCGCTTTACCTTCCTCACTAAACAAATTTTCCCAAAAATCTTTATGAGACTGTGAACCAATATAAATTTTGATATTTTCTTCCTCAAATTTTTTACATTGTGGATTTAAGTCTACCCCAATTATTTTGCTATTTGGACCAAAGAACTCTTGCCATATTTTTAAACCACCCCCATCTTGAACTCCAATTTCAATCATGGTCACGTCCTTACCTTCAAAATTACTAAGAATATCCTCATAATTTTTGAAGTATTTACTATATTTTGATGACCTAAACTTAGATTTTTTAAATAATTCATTTATTTTGTTCATTAAAAACTACTTTTTAACAATAAAATTAAAACCACTACATTGTTTAAAATTTTTTTCGTTACTTGATAATTTATCTAGAAAGATATTTATGTTGGTTTTTTCCATATAATTTTTCCACCTTCCTGCAAACATCATATGAAAAGATGACGATATTCTTCCTCGAATTGGATACAATTCAACTTCGGAAAAGTCCTTAAATAAGTAAGCTAACGCGTCTTTAGAAAATCTAAAATAGTCCTGAAATTTTAGATTTTTTGGTGCATGATAATGATAAAGATATGGCACCATTCCAAAAATTTTTCCACCATTTTTAAGCATGCTCTTTAAATTCGAAACTGCCTTAAATGGGTCGTACACATGTTCAAGAATAGCAATACAAATGATTTTATCGTATTTATTTTCTAGAGCAGTCAAGTCTGAACAAATATCGCATACGATATCTGGATAATCACCATAATCATTTACATCTAAAGTTTCTAAACTCTTGCAAATTATACTTTGATGTTTGTCCCTCATTGCCTTACCAATGTCTAAAACGTCGTCTTGTGGGCTAATACAGCTTAAAATCCGATCTCTAAAATCTTTTCTATTTTTTAAATAGAAATCATTAATCTTAGTTCTTTGAATAAGAGAAATAAGTTTACTATTTGTTTCATTAGGCTTTCCAAAAATTTTTTTCATAATGTAAGACCATACCATAAATAACTTATTTAAACTATTTATTTATTTTTTTAATCAAAATGGAATCAAAGTAAAAAAAATTTTTTAAATCTTTTAAAAAGTTTCTCAAAGAAAAGTTAAACTTTGATTTAAAGTTTATAATTTCCAAGTTAGAGTCTTTTATCATATCCTCAAAACTTTTTTTCTTTAGCAAATTGATGTGTTCAAGTGGGTGAGCACAATCAGTAGATGGCTTGTATTTTTTATTTAATCTTAATTTGAATAAAAAACTACTTGGGAATCTTAGCATAATAAAACCATTTTCTTTTAACATTTTCGAAAGACTAATTAATGTTTCTTTTGGATTGGAGATGTGTTCAAAAGTTTCTTCAGAATAAATAAAGTCGAATTTATTATCTGTATTTACAATGTCAGAAATAGTTTTTATTTGATTTTTTTTTAAGAAGTCGATTCTCGTATCTGATATTTCAAAGGCATAAACATCAAAATTATTTTTTTTAAAAAAATTTAACCAAAATCCCCAACCTGCACCAAAATCTAAGATAGAAATTTCTTCATTTTTTTTTTTAAAAATATTTTTTATTAAACCCATTTCATAAAAAAGTTTTTTTTTATATTTTTTCTCATAATCGTCCTTTTTCCTTAAGCTATCATCTTTATCAATATATATTTCGTACAGTTCCTGTGAAAATTTTTCATCTGGTATTTGCTCTTGGAAAATCAGTTTACAATTGAGGCACTCTAACAGTTTATAATATTTCCCATTTAGTTTTTTAATGTCAATTCTTCCTTTGTAGTAAACTGATAAAAAGTTAATCATTTCTCTTGAATTATAAGGTAAAGAAAAAATTTCTTTTATTTTGTTATTTTTACAAACTGGACAAAAACTTCTTTTGGTCAAGGGCACTTTAGACTCCTATAAGCAATTTTTTCATGTTTTTAAGTCACTTGTGGCCAAGCGAAAATAATCATTTATTTTGGTTAATTCTTGAAATGTTCCTTGGTGTTTAATCTCACCATTTTCTAGAATGACAATGCTATCGCACTCTTTTACTGTACTCAATCTGTGAGCAATCATTATTACTGTCAAATCTTTACCCATGTTATGAACTGCGTCTATAACTTCTTGTTCTGTCAAGTTATCCAACGAACTTGTTGCTTCATCTAAAATTAACAATTTTGGATTATGGTATAAAGCTCTCGCAATTCCTATTCTTTGTCTTTGGCCACCCGATAATCTTATACCTTTCTCACCTATGTACGTTTGATATTTTTTTGGTAATTCATTAATAACGAATTCATGCAGGCTAGCTATTTTAGCTGCATTTTCAACACTCTGTTGATTTATTTTATTATTTTCTACTCCAAAAGCTATGTTGGCTGATACAGTGTCATCTGCTAAAAAAATATTTTGCGGAACGTATCCAATAGAATTTTGCCAAGTTCTCAAGTTATTTTTGTCAATCAACTTACCATCAACTTCCAAGTTTCCTTTTTGCAATTCTAATAGACCCAAAATTATATCTACAATCGTTGTTTTGCCGCTTCCAGTAGCACCGACTATACCTATTTTTGAACTTGCAGAGATGTTTAAGTTTAGATTATTTAGAATTGTTTTTGCTGAATGAGGATACTGATAAAAAATATTCTTAAGAGAAATTTTTTTTTTTAATTGCAATCTATTTTTATCTTTAGCTGAAATTGAAGGTTTTAAATTTCTTAGATCTGTATATAAAGTGTCAAGTGAAGGTTTAGCATATCGTATAGCAGCTGCTGATCTATATATACCTTGAAGAGCAGGCATCAAACGGTAGCCAGCAAAAACATATAAGGCAATAGTTGGAATTATGTCATTAAAGTTTCCACTTTGTGCAATTAAATAAAGAATTACCAATATAATGCCCCCAAAAGCAATTGCTTCAAGTGCAAAACGAGGCAAAGTGCTAATCAAACCTAATAAAGCTTGAGTCTTTGCAAGGTTTTTTGCGGGATCAGAATATCTATTTACAAAATTTTTTTCTGAACCCCCAACTTTTATTTCCTTAATAGCCCCAAAAGATTCGCTTACAGTTATGAAAAGTAATTCACTTGCCTTTAAACGTTCTTTACCAAATTTTGTAATTAGACTTCGAGTGAATAAGTAAATAGTGCCATAAGCCAAGCAAAGTGTTAAGCCGACTATTATAGCTATCTTTAAATTAACCCACATTAAAATAATTAAAATTGCTAATGAAATTAGAGTTTGTTGAATAAGATTTAATGAAGGATTTAGTGCCTGATTCACAATAAGTCCAACTTCTGAAAGTATATTCTTTCCAAGGTCAGCACTATTACGATTTAAAAACCATGAAAAAGGTTGATGAAGATATCCCTCGATCATTCTTTTGCCGAGACTGTATTGACGCATAAAAGTAAATCTCAGTTGTGCATAATTTGTCAAAGCCTTAAAAAAAATTGAAAGAACGAGTAAGAGGAATACAGAGATACCAAACAAAAATAAAAACTGATTGTTTGTTTCAACACCAACTTTCTTAGAAAGTTCAAACAAATTATTTAGTATTGAATTTGTTTGAATAAGATCAGGGCTCGTTAAAACAGCCATAAAAGGCATTATTGAAGCAACACCCACCATTTCAAGAAAAGCCACTGTTAAAATCATGCATAGTAAAAGTATTGCTCTTTTTTTTTCGTAGCTTGTAAGAAGGTATAATAATTTTTTATGGGTTGGCATTTTACTAGTAAAAATATATTAACATTATCGATATAAATTTTTATTTTTTATCATAATTCATTTTAAATTATATCATTTTTTCTTGTTTGATCCTCAATTACCCAATTTTATTCGTTAAATAGTTTTAAATTTTTAATTATATCCAGTTTCCATCATTTGTTTTTTACATATAAAATTTATTAAATGAATTTTCCAACTTGGTAATTGATTTTTCCATTTATGCATATTATCTAAAATAATTTCGTTAGTTACGTCTTTATGCAAATGTTCAGTGGATTGTTTTATTAACTGAGAGGAGCTATGCTTTTTCATAATTTTTTTTCTTTCGTCTTTGTTCAAAATTCTAGTATCAAGAAATTTCCAGCATAAAGATAGATTTTCTTCTGGATTGGAAAGAAATTTTTCATAGTAAATTTCAATCATCTTGTCAGAAGATTCTTTGCGCATTGAAATCATTTTGTTAATATATTTTCTCCAAAGATAAGAGTTACGAAATACGTTTTTATCCATTGCTTGACCTGTCCTGCTATAAATTGCCTTTGAAGCTGAATTATAGGTGGCTCTCGGATCTCTCACCATCCAAATAATTTTACTATCATTATATACACTCAGTAATTGTTTTGCGTTGTTAGAATACCATCCATCTTTTTTAACAACAAAAATTTTTGCATTTTTTTTTACAATATCTCTATACAATTTGCATAAATAATAAAAAACTTTCCAACACGAATTAGGTTTATAATTGCAAAGTAAATCAATTAAAATTTGTTTTGATATTTCCCATTCTTGTAATTTTTTTTCAGCATAAAGAAAATCAACAATTTTATTATAATTAATTTTATTCTGATCTGTAGGAATGTTTTTAAAATATTCAGTTAATCTTGGGAGAGCATTTGTCTCAGGTGCAACTATCACTTCTGGATGTCTACCAAGTCTATCGCCAAATAATGTAGACCCTGAACGCGACCTGAACACTAAAAAAGCTAATTTAAATTCATCCATGCTTTCAAGCTTTACTTTTTTTTATTAAAATTGCACGTTCAGAAATAATTTTACAATAAATTTTTTGCTTTAAATTTAGAGCACGCTTAATTTTGTCTACACGTTCATTAATATCATCTTTATCCAAAGGAGTAAATTTCCAATTTTTTTTACTTTTATAACTGCCTGTAAATATCTTATTTACAACATCAACAAATATATTTTTCACTTTTATAGTTTTTAATAAAAAGAAAAGGTTTGTCCAATTAGTAGATAAATCAGACTTTTTTTTATTAATCTTTTCCCAAACTTTTACTATCTTATCTGACGCAAAAGCATTTTTATCAAGATAAATTTTTTTTGATATAAGTTGAGTGATTGCTTTATTTTTTACTTTTTTTTTTTTACTTTTATTATTTTTTAAAAGTTTATCTAATTTGCTTGATAATTTTTTTAAAGAATTAATTTTGTATCCTAATTGATTAGGAATATTCTTTTTATATTTTCTTTTTGAAGGAAGATATGTTAAAAGTGGTTTTCCCATTATTGAAGTTTCAAAAGCAGTCGTACAACCATTATGCATTACAGCAAAAGCATTATTGACCCAAGCCGTTATAGATCCCTCTCTAATGATGTGAAGATTTGGTATTCCTTTTAGATATTCTTTCCAAGCATTTATATCTTCGGTAGGGTGTGGTCGAAGAACGATATCATATCTATTATTGTTATTATCTAATAAGTATTTTATAGCCTCAATAAAATCTGAAGTTTTAACACTAGCTTCAGCTACTTCCTCAAATAATTCATTAAACAATTCTGGAACACGTTTATAATATCCGGCCTCTCTATAAAACTTGACTACCTCTGGGATTGGTCTAATCCCATTAGATGCACCCATGGTAGATGAAACCAATAAAAAAGGTTTATGGGGTTTTTTATTTGATAGTTTCCAATATTCGAAAAAATTTGACCTCCATAAATCTACTCTTGGCGAGCCTGTTTTAATTATCTTTTTTTTATACTTTGGATAAAGCTTTTTTAAAGTTTTAAAATCATCATTTCCCCAACAAAAAACTGCTGCTGATTGATCCATTGTTTTTTTTGAATATCTTGCATCTGAAAATTTTTTATAACTTTCTAATTCAAGTCCTGCCTCCTCATCCAAACTTGTTATTAAAAAACCTTTATCGATTAATTTTTTATGAAAAGAAATTTTATTTTGACTCGGTGTAAGTGATTTAGTGTGAAAAATTCCTGGATTTAGTATCCCAATTCTTATCCCTCTCTCAATTTCACTTATGTCAGAAATTAACACTTCGTGTCCTTTACTAGCAGCAATGACTCCTAAAAGTAGTTTGCTGTCAAGCTCTCTAGCGGATACTTCAATATGGAGATAAATGTTCATCAATTTAATTAAAAATATAAGTAAAAAAACTGAAAGTAAATAATTTCAATAATTATATTGAATTTAATTAAGACATATTTGTGGCTAATTAATCAAATCAAAGAAAAATTTAAAATTTAATGTTTTTTTATTATAATTTTTACTAAAAATTATTTATTTACTAGACGGGTAAAATTAATGTTTAAAACTTGAAATTAGTATTGTAAAGATACTTTCTATAAATGATAAAGCCAATTATACTTGATATTGGATCTGGAAACATCCTATCTTTAAAAAATATTATCTCAAAAAAAAGTTCAAAACTAAAAATATCTTGTAACGAAAATGATATTGAAGATTCGACACATATCATTTTACCAGGTGTTGGAAGTTATTCAGATGTTATGAAAAAGATAAATCGAAATCTTAATATTAATTTTCTAAAAAAAAAAATTTTAATCGATAAAGTTTTTTTTTTGGGAATTTGCGTTGGTATGCAGGTATTATCAAATAGTGGCAATGAAAATGGCAACCACGAAGGTTTATCCCTAATTAATGGTAATGTTGAAAAAATTAATACTGAAAATATTTTACCTCATGTAGGTTGGAATTCATTAAATATAAAATTTAAAAATAAAATTCTAGAAGGTATCAAAAATAATACTGATTTTTATTTTACACATTCATATTATTACAAGTTAATTAATCCCTCAAATGAAGTAGCAAATACCGATTATGGTATAAAATTTCCTTCCATAATAAATAAGGACAAAATTTATGGTGTTCAATTTCATCCAGAAAAAAGCCAAACTGCTGGTGAAAAACTCATTGAGAATTTTTTGAATTTAAAATAATGAAAAAAAAAAGACTTATACCTGTAATTTTAATTAAAAATGGTTGGGTAGTCCAAAGTAATAATTTCAAAAAATATAAAAATATTGGCCATCCTATTCCCACAATTAAAAGACTTTCAAATTTTTGCTCTGATGAGGTTATAATACTAGATATTTCAAAAGATGATTTTTATGAAAATCGCAGAGAAGATACTAATTATAGTTTTAGAGAAGATATAATATCCATTTTAAGTGAAATTTCCCAAGTGGTTTTTATGCCTGTTGCGGTAGGTGGGAAAATAAAAAATTTGACTGATGCAAGACTAAGAATTGAACATGGCGCGGAAAAAATAGTAATTAACACAATGTGTATAAACGATAAAAAAGAAGTTGAAAAAATATCTAAAAGTTTTGGATCTCAGGCAATAGTGGGTTCTATCGATTACAAAAAAGTTGGAGATAAATATCACGTAATTCAAAATGGGCACAAGATTTTATCCTTAGATCCAATTGAGCACGCTAAAAATTTAATAGAAATTGGTGTAGGAGAAATTTTTTTAAACTCGGTTGATAATGACGGTCTTAAAAAAGGTTACGACATAGAATATTATAAAAAATTTTGTGAAAAAATTAAATTACCAATAATATGTTGTGGTGGTGCGGGAGAATGGGAAGATATGTTCAAATTATCATCACAAACCAAATGTGATGGTATTGCAGCTGCTAATATTTTTCATCATATTGAGCATAGTGTGTATTTAGCAAAAGAATATTTATCAAAAAAATCAGATCACTTTAGATCTCCAGAATTTTATAGTGATGTGTAAAAGTTTTAATGGAATTATATTCTATCAAAAAGATTATAAATTTTGTGTAATTAGTTAATTAATGTATATATCAATTATTATTACTGAATGTTTTAAAAAAAATTAATTATTTAATTATTTTATGAGTAACGAAACTAATTATTGTAAAAATTGTGTGAGCCCTGTCAGCTCAGTATTTATGTCATTTGATTCAAATAATGTTTGTTCTGCTTGTGATTTTCATAAATCTTATCAATCCATTACTGAAGAAGAATGGGTAAATAGAAGAAAAAAATTTGAAAAGATATTGAACGAAAATAAATCAACAAGCAATTACGACTGTATTGTTCCTGTTAGTGGGGGAAAGGATAGTTATTTTCAAACCCATCAAATAGTAAAAGAATTTAATTTGAAACCATTGTTGGTCACATATGACGGAAATAACTATCTTCCTGAGGGACTAGAGAACAGAGACAAAATGAGACAGGTATTTGACGTAGATCATCTAATTTTTGGACCAAGTGTTGATAGTCTTAAAGAAATAAATAGACAATGCTTTAAAATAATGGGAGATATGAATTGGCATGCTCATTGCGGAATAACTACATACCCTTACCAAATAGCAGTAAATTTTAAAATTCCTTTATTAATCTGGGGAGAAACTTTTTCCGATATAAGCGGAATGTATGATGTAAATGACATGGTTGAATTTACTGTTAGAATGAGAAACGAATACGCATTAAGAGGATATGAATGGAATGATGTTATAAAAAATACTGAGCTAAAAGAAAAAGATATGCTTTGGGCAAAATTTCCGTCAGATGAAGATTTTAGAAAAAACAAGATCAGAGGATTAGCAATAGGAAATTATATTAAGTGGGATCCTAACCATCATGTCAAATTAATTAAAGAGAAATATGGATGGAAGGAAAGTCAAAAACCTTTTGAAAGAACTTATAGAAGATTCTCAAATTTAGATGATAGGTATGAAAATGGTGCCCATGATCTTTTGAAATTTATAAAATTTGGATATGGGAGAGCTACAGACCATGCATCTAAAGATATAAGGGCAGGATTATTAACTAGAGAAGAGGGAATTGAGATAGTAAAAAAATATGACCACGTGGTATCATCAGATTTAGATTATTGGTTAGATTATGTTAAAATGAGTAAAGATGAATTTTGGCAAATTGCAGACACTTTTAGAAGTAACAAAGTGTGGTGGATTGAAAATAACAAATGGTATAAAAATAATATTTGGGGTAATAGCTCATCTTATGGAGAAGTAAATCTTGATAAAGAATTACAAAAAAAATACATAAGATAATTTTTTAAAACATGGACTTAAAAATCAAAAAAATTTATGATTATAATTTATCTTCATGGAATAATCTGATTTCAAATTTAGAAGGACCCATTCATAATTGTACATGGAACAATCTTGAATATTACTCTTCCTATTATGGAATAAAAAATACAACATTTGCAATTTTTTATGAAAACAAACTAATTGCTGTGTTTCCTTTTGCTAAAAGTTCAAAAAAGAAAAACAAATTTTCATTTGGAAACAATTCAGTTTTTGCACCTTTATTTATACCAAGTATTAAATCAAGCCATAGAAAGAGAATATATAATGAAGTTTTTCAAATGATAAAAAAAAAATTTAAATTAAAAAAATTGCAAATAGATGTTGAGGTAAGTCCAGTTTATTTCAAAAATAATAAATCCTATATTTTGTCAAAAAATCAATTTTACTTATTAGAATTCTCAAAAAAATACTCAGTTCATAACTTATTAGTTGTTGACTTAAAAAAAGATGAAAATCAATTATTAAAAGATATGAGTAAGTACCATAGAAAAAATATCAATAAAACTTCTAAAATAAAAGATTTAAAATTTAAAGTTTTAAATCATAAAAATTCTAAGAGAGAAATTGAAAAAAAATTATATGAACTTAAAAAATATCATCGAATTTCAGCTGGAAAAGTTACAAGACCACTAAAAACATGGAAAGTAATGTTAAAAAAAATTTATGATAACGAGGCGGATCTATTTTTTTTAAATTTAAATGATAAAACTATATCTTATCTTTATTGCTCCAGATGGCTCGATTTTGCTTGGTGATGTACACAAGTAAATTTGAAAAAATACGAATATTTGTCACCAAGACATTTTTTAGAATGGAGTGTAATGAAATACTATAAAAATAATCATTTTAGCTTTTATGAACTAGGAGAAAGGTATTTTATGCAAGATAGATTTATACCTACCAAAAAAGAATTATCAATATCTGAATTTAAAGAAAAATTTGGATCTGATAGATATCCTAAAGCTTATTTTAAGTTAGAATTGTGAAAAATTAAAAATCAACTATTTAAATAAATTTATAATCAATTAATAAAAATTCTTTGCTTTTTTAAATAATTAAACTATTTTAATTTTAATGGATAATAAAAAATTTATCAACGATGGCTATTTGGAATATAAAAATTTATTGAGTAAAACCCATTGTAAGCATATAAATGACGAAATTCTTAAATTAAGAAAGATTAACAAGGACATTTTCTTTAAAAATAAAAAAGAATATTTTAAGAATAAAGGTAAAAAAACTAAACCAAAAAACATTTTAAATAAATTTAATCTAGACTTTATATTTAAGAATAAAAAATTCCGAAGTAAAGTTGAGTCAATCTTGGGCAAAGACTACTATTTGTACGCTTCTAGAGTTATATGTGCTGTCCCTCACAAATTTATACCAAAATGGATAAGTACTAAGATGGATACTGGTCAACCTAATCTCACAGATTTTATCAAACACGAGTTTAGAGATATGAGATATTTTCACGGTATAGATTATCATATGGACTTAGTTGATTTTTCCAGAGAAGAGTCTAATTTTGTAACAGTTTACATATATTTAGATAAAGTCACAAAAAAAATGTCACCATTAAATATATTGCCCAAAACTCATTTGGGAGGTGCAACATCTTACCCTCATAATTTAACAAAGGAACACGACGGTATAATATATAAATTTAGCAAGAATAAAAAAATTAAAAGTAAAAATAAGATTTTGGTCGGATCTTCTGGTGATACATGGTTCTGGCATGGATGTTTGTTGCACGGAACTAATTTCAACGTTCAAGGTGACACACCAAGATTATCTTTAAGATTAATTTTAAGGCAAAAAAATACATTAATGGATGAATTAAATTTTAAAATTGGAAACACAATTAGTTTAGAAAAAATGAAAAAAGAAGCTGGATATTCAAATAAAAAAAGAAATATAAAAAATAATTTTATAAAATAAAATAATTTGTCTTTTTGTTTTTAGTTATAATAATGTCAAAAATCACAAACAAGGCTGAAAAATATTACCAAAGGGGTTATAAAAAAAGAGGAATAAATTACCAAAGAAGATATCCAAATGAAGAATTGTGTAGATTTATGGGAAGAAATTTTTTTCAAACTAATGTTATTAAAAGAAAAAAAATAAAAATTCTCGAAACTGGATGTGGAAGTGGAGGAAACCTACGTATGATAGCTGAAGAAGGTTTTGCAAGTTATGGTATTGATATCTCCCAAGAGGCTATAAAAATAACAAAAAAACTTTTTAAAAAAAAAAAATTAAAAGCTAACTTAAAAGTTGGAGATTTTGCACATATGCCATACAAAAGTAAATTATTTAATTGCGTGATAGATGTATTTTCTTCTTGCTGTATAGATAAAGCAGGTGGAAATAAATTCATCAAAGAAGTAAATAGAATTTTAAAAAGAAAAGGTAAATTTTTCACTTATTTTCCGTCCAAAAAATCAGATATGTTTAGTTTTCCAAGTAAAATAATGTACGATAGTGACACGATGATTTCTCTAAATATGAGGGCTGCAAGAATAATAGATCATCCCCATAGATTTATGTCTATGAAACAGTATTGTAAATTATTAATTGGAAATGGATTTAAAATTAAATATAAAGAGGAACTTATGAGAACTTATTTTTCTGGTAAAGAAAAATTTTATTTTTTAGTTATAGAGGGTATAAAGGTTTAATTTAAAATGGAATTTAAAAAAAAAATCTTGATTAGAATTTTATATCTTTTATTTATATCTATTTTAACTGTTATTTTTTTTTCATCATTCATAAACGTGTATGAAAAAAGAAATAAAATTGTTGGTTGGATAAAAAACAAAATTGAACCTCAGCAACAAAGATTTACCGAAGATGCAGAAAGGAGAAATAAACTTGCTAAGGATATAATCAATGGGGGATATATTTTACTTTTTAGGCATGCTGAAAGAGAGAAATGGATTGATGTAACGAAATATGATGCTTTAGAAATGCTACATGGTTTAAAAGGTGAGAATGAATATTTTTCCAAAGCTGTATGTCTATCCGACAGAGGTTTGGTTCAAGCTAGAGCAATTGGTGAAATAGTTAAAGAACTAAAATTACCTTATCATATTGTTATTTCAAGTCCAAGCTGCAGAGCAAGACAAACTGCGGAAATAGCTTTTGGAGGTTATAATGATATTAAGAATGTTTTTTTGCATTACGGTCCTTTTTACGAGGATAAGGACGAATTTGGTCAAAAAGTAAAAAAAGAAATTATGAAAATCAAAAATAAAGATAATTCTAACATCATCATTTCAGCTCATAATGGTGTGATTAGATCCAAAAAAATTTTTGATGAAATTGAAAATGAGGTAGATTTTTCGGATATCCAAGGGAAATTTATGGAAGAGGGTGGTTTTATAGTAATGAGAAAAGAAAATAATAAACTTATATTCGTAGATCTTTTTTTTAGTTTTCATAAATTTCATTATCATTTTAGAGAAAGATTAACAGATAAATAATAAATATTGATGCTTTACCCTAATTTTAAAATTTTTAATAACAAAAGCGTTTTGATTACAGGTGGCACAGGATCTTTTGGATCTAATTTTATAAAAACTTTACTTAAGAAATGTAATCCAAAAAAAATTATTTGTTTTAGCAGAGATGAACTAAAACAATTTGATTTTCAAAATGAATTAAAAAAATTAGACAAAACCTCATGTGTAAGATTTTTCATTGGAGATGTAAGAGAAAAAGATCGGCTTAATTTAGCTCTTACAAACAATAAAATTGATTATTTAATTCATGCAGCAGCTTTAAAACAAGTTCCTGCTGTCGAATATAATCCATTTGAGGCTTTCAAAACTAATATTTTAGGTGCACAAAATGTAATTGAGGCTGCTATAAAAAATAATGTCAAAAAAATTGTTGCTCTCAGTACAGATAAAGCATCATCTCCCCTAAATTTATATGGAGCCACAAAATTGGTTTCTGATAAAATTTTTATTAATGCTAACTTCTACTCAAAAAAAAAATCAATCTTTTCAGTTGTTAGATATGGAAACGTATCTAATAGCAGAGGTTCCGTTATACCTATATTTAATGAAATTAATAAAAGAAATGAAAACTTTCTTGTCACTCATCGAGAAATGACGAGATTTAATATTTCTTTAGAGGAAGCGATTAATTTTACTGTAAATTCTATTAAAGAAATGGTTGGCGGTGAAATATTTGTCCCAAAAATTCCCTCTTATAATATTATAGATCTAGTTAATGCTTTTAAAAAAAATGCTCGTGTTAAGATAGTGGGTTTAAGACCGGGGGAAAAATTACATGAAGAAATGATTTCTATTCATGATTCAATTTATACTCTCGAAGCAAAAGATCATTATGTTATTTTGCCGAGTGTAAAATTCTTTGATTATAATCCAACCTCATATATTAAAAAAAAACAAAATATAAAATACAAATTAATTAAAAAAAGGTTTTCTTACAATAGTAAAGAGAACAAAAATTTTTTGAATATTAACCAAATCAAAAAAATAATTGCTAATACCACTAACAAATAAATTAAACTATTAGTTTTATGTAAGTAAGTTTAAATGATCTTATTTTATGAAAAAGAAATTCAGATTTAAAAAAATTCACAAAAAAATAAGAATATCAAAAAATTTTACAATTTCAAATAGAGACAAGTGTTTTGTAGTTGCTGAGATTTCTGGTAACCACGGAGGAAATTTAAAAGTCTTGAAAAAAACAATGTTAGCTGCCAAAAAATCTGGTGCTGATGCAATAAAAATTCAAAGTTATGAAGCTCAGACTATTACACTTAAAAGTAAAAATAATCATTTTTTGATTAATGATAAATCTATCTGGAAAAATCAACAATTATACAATTTATATAAGAAAGCAGAGACACCATTTAAGTGGCATAAAGAAATATTTTCATTTGCTAAGAAAAATAATATTTTTTGTTTTTCAGCTCCATTCGATTTGTCTGCAGTAAATTTACTAAAAAAATTGAATTGTCCTTTATATAAAATAGCTTCTCCAGAAATTGAAGATTTACAACTAATAGAAAAAGTAGCGAAAACAAAAAAACCTATAATTATTAGTACTGGCATAGCGAGTGAAGAAAATATAATTAATGCTATTAAGGTATGTTTAAAAAATAATAACCGCAAGATAATTCTATTGAACTGTATTTCAAGCTATCCTGCTCAAAACAATGAATTAAATCTAAAACATATAAATTTATTAAAAAAGTATTCTCCTTTGGTTGGTTATTCTGATCATAGCAATTCGGATTTAGCAAGTATCGTCTCGGTAGCCTATGGGGCAAAAGTAATTGAAAAACATTTTATACTTAACAAAAAGATAAAAAGTCCAGATAGACAGTTCTCTTATGATCCTAAAGAGTTTAAAAGTCTAGTTAAACAAATTAGAATTACGGAAACTATTATGGGCAGTGAAAAAACAAATAAGAAAAAATTGATAAATAAAAAATTAAAAACAGTAACAAGGTCAATATTTTACTCTGATAACATTAAGAAGGGTGAAAAAATTTCTCTAAAAAACATCAAATCCGTAAGACCAGGAACTGGATTAAGTTTATCTTACTTTGATAAGATTTTAGGCAAAAAAGTTAATAAAAATTGTAAATTTGGAAATCCAGTAAGATTGGGCGATATAATTTTATAAATTAATGCAAAATTATGAATATTTAATTATAGGTTCTAAAGGTCTTTTAGGTTCAAATATTGTAAAAATATTAAAAAAAAAAAAATTATCTCACCTTACAGTTGCGAGAAAAAACTCTAGTTACGATTTAGACCTAAAAGACTTCGAAAAGTTAAAAAACTTTTTTAAAGAAAATTCATTCAAGACTGTAATAAATTGTGCTGGAATAATTGACATAGATTATTGTGAAAAATATTTCAATAAAGCCTTAGTTATAAACAGTCATCTTGTGAATTTTTTGTCAAAAATGTCTAAGAGATTTAAATTTAAACTCATTCAAATATCATCTGATCATGTATATAAAGGTAAAAAATCAAAACTTAACTCAGAAAAAAGTAAAATTTTTGCAATTAACAAATATGCAAAAACAAAAATTATTTCTGAAAAACATCTTAAGGGTTTAAAGAAATATTTAATAATCCGAACAAATTTTACTGGTAAAAAAAAAAATACTTTTATAAACTGGTTAATAAGATCCCAAAAAAATAAGAAAACTATTTCATTATTTAATGATATGTATACATCGACAATTGATGTAAGAAGTTGTGCTAAAATTATAATAGATTTGTCTTCCCTTAATTCAAGAGGTATTTATAATATTGGAACCAGAGACACTTTATCTAAAAAGGAATTTGCAGTTAAGATATTCAAAAGACTTAAAAAGAATATTAACTTTAAAAGTATAAGTTGTGATATACAAAAAACTCCTAGAGGAAAAAATTTAGGACTAAATGTTAAAAAGATAGAAAAAAAAATTGGATATAAGATGCCAACATCAGGAAATACGGTTACAAATTTAATTAAAGAATACCAATGAAAATTTTAGGAATAAATTATTTATCAGAGTCATCAGTTGCATTAATTGAAAATGGAGAAGTTACATATGCAATTAGTGAGGAAAGGCTTAATAGGATTAAAAATTGGTGGGGAAATCCTTTTAAAGCAATTAATTACGTTCTTAAAGAAACAAATAATTCAATTTCTGATATAGATATATTTTCTACTCATGGAATAAAAAGTTTGAATAAATTCTCGTCTAATTACAATCTCATTAATGAAAAAATTAAAGAAATTCAATTATCAAAATTAAGTTTAAAAAAAAAAAAATCTCAAATTAATTTTCTAAATAAAAGGTATTTACATGAGAAAAAAGCATTAAAAAGAAACGCAAAAAATATTTTATCTCTAAAAAAAAAATTTAAAAAAATTGATATCCATGATCATCATGAGGCTCATGCCGCATCAGCATATTTTTACTCTGGCTGGAGAAAATGTAGCATTTTAACAATAGATGGTTGGGGTGACAATTATTCATCTAAATTATATTTTGCAAATAATGGAAAGTTAAACTTAATTTCAAAAACAAGCTCTTTAGACTCTTTAGGGTATTTTTATGGAAGTATAACTAAACTTTTAGGATTTAAACCTCATCGTCATGAAGGAAAAATCCTTGGTCTCGCTGCTTTTGGAAATTATAAAAAAGCATATTCATTTATTTCGAAAATGATTTCTTATGACAAAAAAAATAAATGTTTTAAAGGTAACTTTGAAAAGGGGCTTTATTTGTCAAAATTTGAAAATCCAAATATTCAATTTCTAAGAAAAAAATTTAATCGTGAAGACATAGCTGCTGCTACTCAAAAAAGAATAGAGGAGGTAATTTTAGAATTTATAAGTGATAATATAAAAAAAGATACGAAACTTGCTTTAGCCGGAGGAGTTTTTTCAAATGTTAAAATTAATCAAAAAATATCTGAAATAAAAAACATCAAAGACATTTTTATATATCCCAACATGGGTGATGGTGGACTCGCTGTTGGTAGCGCAATACTTTCATATCATAAAAGAAAAAAGTTTATTGCTAGGAGTACAACTACAATGTATTTGGGACCCAAATATTCAAATCAAAATATTCTTTATGAATTAAAAAAAAATAATCTCAAATATACAAAAATTAAAAATTCTGAAAAATATTTAGCTAAAAAATTAGATCAGGGTTATGTGGTAGCTTGTTTTCAAGGAAGGATGGAATTTGGCCCAAGATCTCTTGGTAATAGGAGTATTCTAGTAAATGCATGTGATAAAACAGTTAATGAGTGGTTAAATAAAAAGCTTAAAAGGACTGAGTTCATGCCATTTGCTCCAATCACAATTAATAAATACGCAGAAAAAATGTATAAAAGATTAAAAAATAAAAAAAAAGCGCTAAAGTTTATGACTATAACGACTGAATGTACAAATCTTGCAGCAAAAATTTCTCCCGCTGCAGTTCATATTGATAAAACTGCCCGACCACAAATTATATCTAAAAGTGACAACAAAAAAATTTATAAAATTTTAAATGAATATTATAAAATTTCGAAAATACCCAATTTAATCAATACCAGTTTTAATGTTCATGAGGAACCAATAGTTTGTAGTCCGAATGACGCTGTAAGAGCTTATCAAACAAGTAAGATAGATTATCTTTTTATTGGGGATTATATCGTTGAAAGATAAATCTTAATTAAATTATGGAAAAAATAGGATTTCTTTTGGAAGCTAATAATAATACTGGTGGTGGGCACTTCTGGAGATGCTTAAATCTTGCAAAAATTTTAAAGAAAAGAAATAGGATTTTTTATTTTATTTCTAAAAATCTAAACAAAAGTTTTGTACAGACTTTAAGAAAAGAGAAAATTAATTATTTGAATATTAATTCTCTTAAAAAAATTTCTTGCATTAAGGATATTTTAAAAAAGGAAAAAATTGAAGTTTTTATCTCTGATTATTATCATCTCGACGTAAAAAAGAAAAAGGAGATTAAAAAAATGGTAAAAACCTTTATTGTAATTGATGATTTTACTCATAAAAAACATAATTGTCATGCTTATATCAATAATAATTTCATGAATAAAAATACAAAATTTAAGATTAAAAAACTTAATCCAGATACGAAATTACTACTTGGTATTAATTATTTTATTCACTCAAAAAAATTTTTGTTTCATCAAAAAAAAAAAATTAGCAATAAAATTAAAAAAGTTTTTGTTTTTTTTGGATCATCAGACACATCTAATGAAACGATTAAATTCATAAAAGCAGTAAAAATTTTTAACAAAATTAAATTCTATATCTTAATAGGAAAAATAAATAAAAATTATAAAATAATAAAAAAACTTACTAATAATAAAAAAAACATAAAGATTTTTCATAATCTTACCAATCTTGAAACTCTAAAACTGATGAAAAATAAAGACTTCTCTTTCGGTGCTGGTGGAATAAACTTATTTGAAAGATTGTTTCTAGGATTACCCTCGGCAGTGATATGTAGCGCTGATAATCAAAAGCCAGGACTAACTGAGCTTAAAAATAGAAATATTATATATTTTATTGGGTACAAAAATAAAGTGACCAATCTCTCAATTGTAAATTGTTTAAAAAATTTGATTAATAAACCAAATATTGTTTATGGATTGCGTAAAAATACCTATAAATATTTTAAGGTTAAAGATAATTTAAATTTATTAAAACATGAACTAAATAAAATAATAAATATTAATGCCTAAAAAACTAGACAAAATTATTTTGGGAACTGCTCAATTTGGAATGAAATATGGAATTACTAATAAAGGTAAAATAAAATCAAGTGAAATATTTAGAATATTGAGTTTTCTCAAAAGAAAAAAAATAAATTTTCTAGATACAGCTAATGCATATAAATTAAGTGAGAGAGAAATAGGAAAATACTTTTTTAAAAGAAAGGGGAAATTTAATATCATCACAAAATATTCTTTTAAAAATAACAAAAGTTTATCTGGCCAATTTCAAAAAACTTTTTCATCATTGGGTTATTTGCCACACACGATAATGGCTCATAGCTGTAAAGATTATTTAAATCCATTGTTTCACAAACAAATAAAAAAAATAAAAGACAAACATTATATTAAATATTTAGGTGTATCCATTTATAATGTCGAAGAATTGAATAAAATATTAAATTATAAAAAGCCTGATGTGGTTCAAATACCTGTAAACATTTTTGATAAAAGATTCTTTGATAAAAAAGTTATAAAAAAATTAAAAAAAAATTCAGTGAAAATAATAGGTAGATCAGTTTTTTTACAAGGTTTACTGTTCAAAGATAAGGAGTATATCTTTAGAAATTTTAAAAATGTAAAAAAAAATTATTTCAAACTACTCAAAATCGCTAAAAAAGAGAAAGTTTCCTTAAGTCAGTTATCACTTATATGGACATATAATTTAAAGGAACTAGACAATATCGTAATTGGAGTTGACTCACTTGATCATTTAAGAGAAAATCTTAGCACACTTAAGAAAAAAATTTCAAAAAAGTCGCTTTTACAAATCCAAAAAATTAATTTAAATAATCATATGATCTTAAATCCTTATTTATGGAAAATAAAACAATAGCAATAATACAAGCAAGACTAACCTCAAGTAGATTTCCTAACAAAGTTATACAAAAAATTGGTAATTATACTTTAATTGAGTTCTTAGTTAACAGATTAAAAAATTCTAAAGAAATCGATCAAATTATAGTTGCCACACCAAATAATGCAAAAAATAAACTTATAAAAAAATATATAAAAAATACTAAATTATTTTTTGGGAGTGAGAATGATGTTTTGGATAGATTTTATAAAACTGCAAAAAAGTTTAAGGCAAGTAACGTAGTTAGAATTTGTGGAGATTGTCCATTTATAGATGTATCGATAGTTGATAATATGATTAAATTACTAAAAAAAAGGAAATTTGATTATGTATCGAATACGATAAAACCAACGTTTCCTGACGGTTTTGATGTTGAAGTTTTTAAATATTCTGTCTTAAAAGAAATTTGGGGTAAAGCCAAAAAAAAATACGATAGAGAACACGTGACACCGTTCATCTTAAAAAGTAAAAAATTTAAAAAATTTAATTACAAATACAAAAAAGATTTATCTAATTTAAGAT
>MDTA01103105.1_pt1 | contig 19876 bp, 16 predicted proteins | sample 811151 | NCBI WGS metagenome assembly MDTA01 (sample SAMN05326648, study PRJNA326480) | marine metagenome | isolation source: seawater | place: Indian Ocean: South | collected 2010 | reverse complement strand
TTTTAATAATATTTATTTTAATATTATTAACGTGCTTATTTAGTATAGAATTATATTATATATTTAAATTATATACTTAAAAATATGAATACTAGCAACCTTTACGTAGAAAAAACATCTGATAGTGAAAATTCATTCTGTAATGTAACTGCTGGATGTTATTTAATTCAAGATGGATTAATAGATGAAAATTCCGGTGTAATTCCTATATATCATTCTATTTGTAAATTAGTTCCTAGGAAAAACGGCTATGATAGTACTTACCGTACCGCGCATAACGACAGACTTGATGATAATAACGCACAAGGATATCAGTACGTAGGAAAAAACTCTAGAAATGTAATGGTATTGCCGGGTTTTCAAGTAAGAATGTATAGACATAATAATTATTCAGATCAGTTAATTTGGCCAAACTTTTCGTCTACGTTGGTCAATACAGAAGGTAAAGATGTCAAAATTTTTAATTTGCAGGATAAAATGGGTTATACAACAACAGAGTCATTAAAATTATTTCATAAAGGCACAGATAATAAAGTTAGAGAAGTATTCCCATATGTAAAACGTAATTATCCTACAAGAAATGGAGGAAATATAGAAGTTCATGTAAGACCATCAGACCCAAACCCAGATGGAAGTGCTATTGCGTTGGATCAAACGAGATATACTGATAATGAAACGATAACTTACTCTGGTACTACCTATAAGTTGTTACGTATATTTGATGTTGCACGAATAAGATACACAAATCCTTCTGTAAATGATTTAGAAAGAACGGATGTATCTGGTTTGGTCGTTGGTGGAGGTGGTTCAAGTGGTCAATGTGGTGGCAGAAATAATGGAACATATTACCACGGTGCTGGAGGCGGTGGTGGAGGCGGTTACGTGGAAGGTAACATTTCATTAAAACCAAATACTATATATGAAATAAGAGCAGGGCGTGGCGGTGCTGGTATGAATTATACTAATGCTGACTATATGGGAATGCCTGGTGAAAGTTCAGTAATAACCAATTTAGATGATTTTGAAATAATAGCATACGGAGGAGGTGCTGGTTCTGGTAATCGTCAAAGTGATGGACCTGTATATAAGGGAAATGTGGGTGGTAGTTCTGGTGGTAAAAGTTACTATTATGGTGGTAATCATTGGGATGAAGGACAAGCTATAAAAGGACAGGTTACAAAGCCAGCTACAGATCCAACATCAATGTTATCATATGGAAATAACGGTACCAAAAGTGGAAATAATACTTACCTTGCCGGAGGTTCTGGTGGTGGTGCTGGAAGCAATGGTTATGAGCCAACTAATAGTGGTCACAACGGGGGACATGGTGGCTCGGGTAAGCAGTGGATTGATGGAATTACATATGCCGGAGGTGGAGCAGGAGGAGGAGTTAATACTGCTTGTTGTGGCTATTATAGTGCGTGTAATCATGGTGGGGGTAATGCGCATGGTCGTGGTGGTGGTGGTTCTGGAACTATTGGATGGAATTTTAGAGTAGAAGCAGGTTATTCAGGAGTAGTCTGTTTAGCAATACCTCAATAAATAATATAAAAATTTTAAAGATATATTATTTATATGTTTGAACTTATAGTAGCTTTAACACCTAACTTAGTAATCGGAAAAGATAATACTATACCTTGGTATGTTACTGAAGACTTACAATTGTTCAAAAAATTAACAAGTCAAAATATAATTATAATGGGTAGAAAAACCTACGAATCTCTACCGAAAAAACCTTTACCGAATCGGTGTAATATAGTATTAACATCTAATCCTGATAAATATAATAATGAAGAAAATCTAATATTTACAACTGAAGAACAATTGATGAATAAAGTAACTGAACAAAAAGACAGATGGGGAGAACGTATATTTGTAATAGGTGGAAATGAAATATATAAAAGGTTATTTGATAAATGTAATAAGTTACATATTACAATTATTGACAAACAAATAACAGGTGATATTTATTTTCCATTTACATTTAATGAAATAGTAAATAAATATGGATATACGTTAAAAAAAACCAGTAGTAAAATCCTATCTAAAACAGATAATGTATTATTTCAATTTCAAACGTATGTAAAATAAGTTATATCTGAACAATGTTTATCTGTTTTTGTTCTAGAAAATAAGGTACCAACGTATCATTTTTATAATTTTGAATATATCGTATTTCTTTTATGCCAGATGCGATTAGTAATCGACAACATATTAAACATGGGTAATGTGTAATATATGCGATACTTTCATTGCATGAAACACCACGTTTAGCACAATCACATATCGCATTTTGTTCTGCGTGTATAGTTGCTTGTTCATGGTCATCTCTAACAATACTTTTATGAGGACACCCCGGTAAAAACCCATTATATCCTTGGCTAATTATACGATTATCTTTTACTAATAGACATCCAACTTTTAATCGAGAACATGGGGAACGAGATGCTGTAACACTAACAATTTCTTTGAAATATGAATCCCAACCTGGTCTTTCTTCCATAATATAATATAAAATAAATGTTTATATTATTATACTCTCGAATAAATCATATTAACTTATTAATACCTTCTTCAAATGATATTTTAATATCCCAACCTAATTTTTTTACTTTTTCATTACTAATATAATATCTCTGATCATTAAACGGTCTATCTTTAATGTATGTAATCCATTTATCGTAATCGGTAGTATTATGTATTTTACGAATTAATATTTTTGCTACATCCATTACACTATATTCCATATTATCATCACAACCTATATTATATATTTCCCCAATAACCCCGTTATCTATAATTGTTTCAAACGCTCTAACTGTATCATATGAATGTAAAAAGGCTCGAACTACACTACCGTCACCCTGTATAGTTACTTTCTCATTGTTTTTTAACTGTTGAATAAATCTAGGTATTAATTTTTCTGGATATTGGTTTTGTCCATACACATTATTTCCACGAGTGATAACAATAGGCATTTTATATGAATGATTATACGATTGTGCGATTAATTCAGCAGATGCCTTTGTAGCAGCATATGGATTTGTAGGACATAATATAGAATGCTCAGTTTTATGAGATTCATTAATATTGTTCATTGATTCGCCATATACTTCATCTGTTGATAGATGAATAAATTTATCTAATTGACCATATTTTCTACAGCATTCTAATAAAACGTGAGTTCCTAATATATTATCTTTTGTAAATTGTAATGAATCATCAAAAGAATTTTGAACATGCGATTGAGCAGCAAAATGTATGACTTTATTAATATTATAATTATTTAAAATATGATTAATTAAATCCTCGGAGCATATATTTCCTTTTATAAACGTATAATATTCACTGTCTCTTATTTCTTCATGCACATTTGTTTCGTTTGCACAATAATACATTGCATCAATATTAATAATATTATATTTGTCAGATTTATATATATAATTTATAAAATTGGAAGCAATAAAACCACAACCACCTGTAACTAATAGATTAGTTCTTGTCATGTAATTAATATAAATAAGATATATTTATATTATATTTACATAATTTCTTCTTTATTGAAAAAACATGAAGTAATATTATCCCAATAATAAGGAGTATCGAGAGGATTACTGAATATCATTTGTCTTTGTTCCTTATTTACTTTTTCTTGTAATTCTTCAGTTGTCAAATTTATAGAATTTGATTTCATTTTACGTATTTGAATTTCTTTCATATATCTATTATTTGGTGTCTTACCATATATAATTTGTACCAAATCTTGTTCGTTTTCATTTATACGATCATCTTTTTCTATTAAGTTATTTGTGTAATATCGGTGAGTTTCTAATATATGTATAACAACATTATTACGCATAGTTCCCCAAGTATAACTAGGGGATGCGTAAGAACTAATACAATTAGTATATATAACGGGATTTATTATTGATTCATACTTACTTATATTTATTTTATTATAAATGTTAAATTCACGGTTTGCGTCTAAATCGTTTAAAAATTCTAATATATATCGTATCAATTCACATGGTAAATTTTGATTTCGTCTTTGATAACATGTAAATTTTCCAAAAGGTATAATAGAAGACATATATTAGAGTAAATATATTGTATTATACAAATAAACTAATCAATTCATCTTTATTAGAATTATTTTCTTCAAAATACCATTTCTTCTTTTTAAAATCCCACTTACATCCTAATTCTTTTGCTTTATCTTTATTTTCATAAGGAACATTTAAATACATCTTTTTTGGTTTATTATACGGACAGTTTGTTAATCCAATTGCTTCATTCGCTAATTTATCTGCATTATCATTACCAATTGAATGTATATCTTGATTTGCTGTATGTGCGTCTATATGTAAAAAATGTATATTTGGTATGTCTTTATACAATTCATATGCTATTTTTACTAATTCTTTATTAGGAATATCTACATTCCATTCTTTATTAAAACATTTTAAACCATAACTAGTAACACATCGAATAGCATAATGCGAATCAGATACAATTGAGATTTCCTTACCATATAGTAAATCTTCTTTTATAAGATTATATGTTTCTATGATTGCTGATAATTCTGCCGTATTATTCGTTTGTTTACCATTAATTCGCTTTGATGTATTACGCATATCATTTTCTTTAAAAAATATACCTAAACCGGCCATTGCGTTTTTAGAACCATTTTTACTACAAGCGCCATCAGTATATACATAATAATCTACCTTTATGTCTGTAGGGTTATCATCTATTATTTTTTTTATTTTAGTAGAAGAAGTCTTTTTAGTTTCAATTATTATATCTTTATTTTTAAATAAAAACTGCTCCGCAGCTTCTTTTGTATCAAATTTTTTATATAAAGCATTTTTATACCCAGTTATTGAAGATTTACACTCTTCCCAAGAAAAAAAAATCCCTTTTTCTTTTCCATTGGCTACAGCATAAAATGCCATTTTATATAATATAATATATCATCAAATTATATTTTTATTTATTTTTTAAAAATAATAAATACTAACTTTTACTGGTTTATCATCATACCACGTGCCTTCAAATATAATATTTTCATCATGATATGTCATCGTACCGCGTCCGTGACGTTTTCCATTTAACCAATTCCCTACGTATTCCCCATTAACATCATCATTCATAGATATTTGATAATATTTCTCACCAAATCCATCTTTTGGAATAATACCATATCTAAATTCGGGTGACATACCTTTAATACGTCTTGACCTTCTAAGGTCACTATTTTGAAGTTTTTGCATAGAACGTGTAACTGTCATAATATAATATTAATATATTCTAATTATTATTATATGTTTCAATTTTCTAGCTTACTGCGGTTCTTAATTTTATAATTGATAAATAATTCTTCTTTACAAGGGTCTTTATAATAATAAGGGTTATTGTGACTTCGTAAATGTTCAGTGTCTTGGTTAATATTGTAAATAGGACGTCCAGAACCATAAAATATATTAAACTGTTTTGTTCTCCATTCTTCTTGTTTTTTTCGTATATTTTGTATATCAAACATATAAGAAAATTGATATCGATTCATATATTATATTTACATTTATCTTTATGTTAAAATAGAATTTTTATCTATATGAACCTCTTTCAGCACATTGCGCATAATTTTATCTTCAAATTGTTTATCTTTTTCCTTTCCTACACCACCAAGTGAAGCTTCAGCATATTTAAAAAAATTTTCATAATTTTGACTACCCATTATATCAACATCTGGGGTTTCTTCTCGCCAATTATTAACCATTAATTTATTTCTACTAGCTACTTGTTTTACTGCTTTTCGTAAATTTTGCTTATTTTCATCTTTTTCCCACTTTTTATCATCCTTAATATATACAGTTTCTCTTTTTAAATCCGTGCAATGAAATGGACGATTACAAAGGTCCATATTATTAATGCGATTTACCATTACTCTTGAAATACCTTGCACAAAACCTAACTCACCAGTTTTTATAAAATCTTCTACTGATAAATCCATTGAATTTATAAAATCTGTCAAACTCATAGCATCTTTACACCGTTCATTTAAAAATACATTTAAATTAAATTTATTATTATTAACGTTTGTATTATGATGGTTACTACCCATGTTCTCTGCCATTACTAACATCTTTTCATTTTGCTCTGATATTATCCTTTGGAATTCTCGTCTTTCTTCTAATATAAGATCTTTTATTTCTTGGTTCTGTTTAAGTAATTCAACTACTATTTCGGTTTGTCCCAATGGTTCATTTGTTACTTCATTTCGTTGATAGTTATTAGTAACTGTATGATAATTAATAATACATTTTTTACGATGACTCCATAAACTATTTTCATCACTATATTGTTTATCACAAAATTCACATTCATATTTTTCTTCATTTTCATTTATTTGAAATTCATTCTCTTCTTTTTTAATATGTTTTTTTGTTAAAATATGTCTATTAAAATCTGTCTTTTTACGTGTAATAAAATTACACAATTGACAATGGTATTTTTCATTTTTAATATATATTTTATTTGTCTCTATATCGTCATTATTTTTTGGCATACATCTATATAAAATCTCATATATAAAAAAACGACAAAAAACGAAAAAAACGACAAAAAAAACGACAAAACGACAAAAAAAACGACAAAAATTCCTAAATAATTTTTAGCATAAAATATGTAAAAATATTATGCTGTTAAAAATATATTAAGAAATCTCATTTTTAAAGCATAATGCTAACAATCGGTATTATTTAAAAAGTTTTATAAAAAGTATTCTGAGAAATAAATTTTTGGACATTTTTTTTTTGTCCATTTTTTTTTGCTGAACCATTTCTTTTTTTTCGTTTTTTTCGCGTAAAATATGTAAAATTGAAATTATATGTTGGTAATTATATTAAAATATAATAATCAAAATATGAATAACATATCGAAAACTGATATAAAATATATAGAGATAGCTGCTGGTGAAGCAACTAAATCTACAGAAACATTTCGACATGGTTGTGTAGCAGTTAGTTCAGGAAAAATAATAGCAAAAGGATATAATCATAATAGGACTGTATCACAAGATGGACTTATTAGTAGTATGGTATGTTCTTGTCATGCTGAAATAGATGTTTTAAGAAAATGTTTAAAACAAAATATAACTCATAAAATTTCATTATATATAGCTAGGATTGGTAATGGTAACGCATATTTATCATCAATTCCATGTGGCGAGTGTTATAAACAAATGCAAAAATTTCATATAAAATGTATAATATATACGGAGAATGATGGTTCTTTAACAAAGATAAGGATGTCTAATTTTCAATCAAATTATAAAAGTAGTGGGTATAAAGCAATTGAAGAAAAAAAAGTAAAATGTTTTTAATAAAAAAAAATATAAATAATAATATTATTATTATTTATATGGAACCTATTCCAGAAAGCGAGACACCTCAACCACAACAACAACAAATTCCTTTAACTAGTGTAGAAATTACAGATGATAATGTAGCACTTAATGTAATGGTTACTTTTCTATCTGTTGCACAAAAAAGAGGTGCGTTTAGTATAGATGAATCAGCAAAATTATGGGAATGTATTAAAAGATTTATACAGCAACAACCTGTTTCTGATGAATCAGTTTCTGATGAACCAGCAAGCGAATCATCTAAAGAAGATTAAGAGTAATATAACATTTATTTTATAATAGTTGTTATGTATTGCCTACATTCATTTATAAATTCTTCATCATTTTTTATTGTAGGTTCTAAAAACCTACCCTTTAATAAAGTAATAACTACAGTATTTAATTCTTCAATAGTTGCATCTAATCGTAAAACTTCTCCAGTTTTAATATTAAATATTTTAAATACTTTGGGTTCAAACTCTTCCTCTGAATTCTTCATATTCCATAACCATGCGTAAATAATAACCTGAACCAAATGTTCGGTTGTAATTTCAGATGTGCATTTAAGTTCCCATACAGTAGTTTCTGTAATTAAATCAACTCTTGCGGTAAATCGAAATTCCTGTGAATTATCAAAAATTGTATTTAAATATTCGTCAATTTTTATATGTAGGGTTTCATTTGACTCATGAATAATAGTTTCTTCAATAGAAGGCATAACATTTTCACAATCGGGACCAATAATATCACGTAACCTATTTTTGCATAGCATAATAATTTCATCAGTAAGCCAATTGTATTCATCAAAATCAATCTGTTTTAGTTTAAAATATAAGGTTTCTGTTACAGCAACACTAACATTAGCTATATACAAATAATCATTAATAGTTTCTATTTTTTCAGGTAAATTATTTACAATTTCTTTTAAAAAAACATGATCATTTAATTTCATTTTATCCATACAATTATTAATTACATCAAATAATACATTTCCCCGTTCATATTCAGCATCTTTAAAAAATATTTCTTTCAAATAATCATAATACATACATGGTATAGCAATTCCATTTAGGTCACTAACTTCTTCATAATACCCTTTTTTTGTTTCTATAATACTAGGTATATCTATTAATGTAGGTTCGTCAGTTTCTTTTATAAAAATTTTATCTATAATAGGTGATATAGTCTCAATTACTTGTTCTGATATAAATTTTACAAGATTAGTAGGTGTAATAATATGTTTTTTAATAATATTATTATCATTTTCATTTAATTCCTCATCATGAAATATAGATTGATGATGTCCTTTAAAGTGTATATAATCAGTAGATTTCATTTCAATATGATTTTTTTGTAAAAAATCTAAAGGTCTATCAGTAGGATAACTATTACTTTCTAATAGATATAATCCTTCAGTAGCACGGGTTGCTGCTACATATAATGTATTTGGGCAAATATCAGACGATAAATTACGTGCATTAAAGCGAAAATATGCGTTATCAAAACCAACAACAAATACATATTTACGTTGTCTTCCTTTAACACTATGAAATGTTGAGAATACTACTTTACCGTCAATTACCCTTTCATCAATTTTATCGTTTTCTAACATTGGAACATGGCACGGTATATCTTTTTCAACTAAAGTATTTTCTAATCTTCTAATATTAGAGTTAGCGCCTTTAACGGAGCCACCTAATACAAAAATATCACTAGGTTTGACGCCTTCTTCTAGTAATTTAGTAATTTCAGCATATACTACTCTTGAAATATTACTACGAGAATTACGAATATAAGTTACTTTATTACCATCTCGACAAGAATTCATTCTATCTTTACCTAACATAACTTCGTTAACAAAATATCGCATTTGGTTAGTTATTCGAAATGACATTTTCATAGTGCATTTTTTAAAGATAGGCTGTTTGAGAGCAATATATCCACTCCATATATTTTCAGCTAATGTTAAAAATCTTGAATCTGCGCCCTTAAAATCATATAATGACTGCATATAATCACCTAAAATAACTAATTGTACTGACGAATTCATATCATTAATAAATTTAACCATAAATTGAAAATATAATAAAGTCATATCCTGGCACTCGTCTAATACAATAATATCATATTGCGGGATTACATCCTTTGGTGGGATATTTTTTAATAACAATCTTCGTATTTCAGCATCAGTATATCCAGTTGATAAATAAAATCGTTTTGCTAAACTATGATACGTATGAACAGCTAAATTATTAATTTCGTTTAGTTCTGCGCTTTCTTTAACATCTTTACGTAACGAAGAATTGTATGTAAGTTGTAATATATTTTTATCAGGAGTTTCTCTCGAAATATTTAATATTAATGTAGATTTACCAGTGCCTGCCGATGCATCAACTTCTACATTATATTCTTTTTTTACATTATCAAAAATATTTCTTTGTTCTAAACTCAACGTTGTTATCATAAGGTATTTATTTTGGTCGTTATATAATATAAACACATTAGCTTTTATATTATTTTATTATATAGTTAGCAGAGTATTAGTCTAATTTTATTTTTAACTTGGGTCTTCTTGCGGTAGATTTAATTTTTTTACGAAATGTTTTATTATATTTAATAGCTCTAAGAAGATTAATTTGAGATTTTGCTTTTGATTTCGTGGAACATTTTGAAAAAGTTTTTTTTGTTTTTTGGTCATAAACACGATAACATGGTTTGTTACGAACTTTTCTAATTTTATATGGCATATATATTATTTATATAAAATATATTAATCATAAATCATAGCAGTATATAAACTACCATCATATGCTGCGGCTGCTTGGTACATACCATTTGCTGATACTGAGTTGCACTGCCATTTACTAGGTTGTAAAGTAGAATCAGCTGATTTAACCCACGTAACCCCAAAATCACTAGATACAAATATATTGCCAGGCTTTACTAAAGCAGTTTGAAACCTTCCAGTAGCAGAAATAGAAATAGATTGCCATTGTTTATCTTGTAAATTATTAGCTAAAACTTTAGTCCATGATTCCCCAAAATCGTTTGATAAATATACTTCACCAGTAACTTCAATAGCAGATATATACTGTCCATCTGAAGACATATCAACACCTACCCAATTATGATCATCAAATTCTTCATTAGCTCCTGGATTAATTGTAGTTGTAGTCCATGTTTCTCCATAATCATTAGATAAATAAATAGCTTCGCATACTATTACTTGTCTTTTTCCATCATATGACATTGAAATACCAAATGTGGGAAAAGCTTGAAGAGAATTATATAAATCATCGGATATATTTAAATGTTTATTCCATGTTTGTCCAAAATCAGAAGATTGATACAACCCATCACCAGACGATAATACAGCTTGATATTTACCAGTAAGTGCCATAGCTACAAATATTTGTGCTGTTCCAAAATTATAAACTTCAGACCATGTAATACCATAATTATTAGAAACAAATATTTGATGACCATTACCTATTGTTTGATATTGACCAGTTAAAGATATACTAATACTATTAGTTGCGGCTGTTCCTACATTTTGACTTTGTGTCCATGTTTTACCAAAATCAATAGATTTATATATATCTCCATCTTCTTCAATTGCGGTTTGATATTTACCACTAGCTGATAATGAAATAGCTAACCATTTTTTATCGTCTAATTCTGTTACCTTGTTCCATTTATGTCCATAAGTGCTGTACGCACCAAAGTCCTCATTTGTAAGACAAATTAATATAGGAACATTAGTAGTTTGTGTAATATTTTGAACACTAGATGTAGTTTCTTTTCTTATATTTGTTTGGGGTTCAGAATAATTAATTAGATTATTTATACCCGATAAATTTGTAGGACCAATATTACTAATAGGATTATACGGTTCTGTTTCAATATCAACCTTTAATGTAACTGAAAGCCCATTAGGTATATATATCAAATCCCCTGCTATAAAGCCATCATTTACACCAATATTGTCATCCATATGTCTATTATCAAAAATATCTGTTCCAGACGCATAACGTAAATTTTCACTAATATTATGAATTGTAAAATAACCAGATAAATCAGTAACTAATGTTCCATTTATATTAAAATCAAATTTATTAAATAATTGTAATAATGCGCTTGCATCAAAGACACCATTGTTTATATTATACATTTGTTCTCCCTTAAATAATGTTGAAAACCCAAATGGAGCACCAAAATATTCTAAAACTGTATAATTAAAGTCACTATATAATGAAGATAACCGTCCCATTGAAAGTATTGTATCAGTTGTTAAAAAATCTAATAATTCACTTGAACTAATAGTAAGGGTGTCATTTATTAATGTATCATTACTGGCATCAAATTCAACAAACAATGGTTTCGAATTGGTTTCATCTTTAGTAACTGCTATTTTATCATTAAATCTTCTAACAGGATATTTAATTTGTAATGAATCTGTAACATCAAATCTATTAGCAACATTTGTATCTTGAACCTCTATCTCTGGAAAGGTTTGTTCTATTGTAAATCCACCAGAAGCATCAAACGCATAAGCTTCTCCTATATATACTCCACTGGGGTCTTGTGTATTTGACGGATAACCTGACATTTTCTATATAAAATATACGAATAATTTTTACATATCAGTCAAATGTAATACTAACGGAACATTATAATTTTTACTTAAAATAACACTAGGAGGAGAAGTTTCCAGAATATTATTTATTTGAGACATACTCATACCATCTGGTATAATAATATCTTCTGGTAATTCTATTATATTTAATGGTTCAGCAGATTTTGTAAATAAGTCTAAACGTATAGATATTCCAGATGTTAATAGTATTAAATCTCCAGCTATAAATCCCTCATGTATAGATCTATTTTGACGATTATTAAAAGGGTCATTTTCATATAATGTTTCTAGAACAGAATTGATTTGATAGATTTGTAAATTTCCAGATACATCTGCCCCTATATCACTATCTTGAGAGGTAGCATCTTGAATTATTGAAATAAATTCATCAACAGTTACAAATTGTTCATTTAATGTATTTTCAGCATCGGTATCAAATAATGATACAGTACCATCTGGTGGATGTTCATAATAATTAGCTATAGTTCTCTTAAAATCACTATACATCGTTTTAAATCCTCCTAAACTAATAACATCATCTACACTTGGATTTGGTAATAATTCTGAGAAGTCAAATTTAATGCTAGTGATAGGAAATGTTTGATTTGATATATCGAATAAACTTTTTACAATAGTTTGGTTACTTGAGTCTTTAAACAAACCAATTTTATTATTAAAGACTTTTACATCTGTTTTTATTTGAAAAGTTAATGTTAAATCTAGAGGTTCAGGATCTTTTATTTCTTCTGTTGGTTCAACTAATACTTCTATATCATCAATACTTGTTTCTTCTGGTGTTACTGGTGTTACATCAATATTATTTTCGGTAAAAGCATTATTTATAGAATCAATATATGATTGTGATTCTAATTCAGTATAAACATCATCAATGATATTAGAGATTTGTTCAGGCGTTTCATTGCCATCAGTAGGGTATGTTATAGTATATTCAATATCTATAGTAGGTGTGCTGCTACTAGAATTTTGTGTAATTTGTGTGATATTAACATTTTCAATAGGTATATTAAGTGTTTCTGCCACAGTTTTTATAAATGAATCTATAGCTTTTGTATTATTTTCAAATTCAGCAGATGTTGAGGATGTCTCGATAGATTGAGATACCGGTATCAATATATTATTAGATGTAGGTGTAACAGTATCTCCTACTAGGTTATTTTCAGTAAAAGCATTATTTATAGATTCTAGATAACTTTGTTCTTGAAGTTTTGAATAAACATCGTTAATTATATTAGAAGTATCACTATTATTAATAATAGGATAAGTTATATCGTATTCAATATATATAGCAGAATTTCCATTTCTAGAAATTTGTTTAATTTGTGTAATATCCACGTTTTCAATAGGTATATTAAGTGTTTCAGCAACAGTTTGAATAAATGAATCAATTGCTTCTTTATTATTTTCAAATTCAGTAGATGTTGAAGAGGTTTCAATAGTTTGAGTAACAGGTATTATAACTTCTTGACTTATCGGTGTAACTGTATCTCCTGTTAAATTATTTTCAGTAAAAGCATTATTTATAGAATCTAAATAACTTTGTTCTTGCAATTTGGAATAAACATGATTAATTATATCAGAAGTATCAGTATTATCAGTAGGATAAATTACATTATATTCAATATCTATAGTAGGTATATTTGAAGAAGTATTTTGTGTAATTTGTGTAATATTTATGTTATTAATTGATATATCAAGTGTTTCAGCTACGCTTTTAATAAATGAATTTATAGCTTCTGTATTGTTTTCAAATTGAATAGCCAATGAACTAGTTTCAATAGATTGTGACACAGGTATTATTAACTCTTGACTTACTGGTATAGTTGTAGTTGCTAGTAAATTATTTTCAGTAAATATTTCTTCAATACTGTTTTGATATGACTGTGTTTGGATTTCTGAATATAGATTATTAATTTTGGTTTGGATTTCATCTTTAGATTCATAATTGTTAGAAGGATATGTTACTGTATAATCAATTAATATAGAAGAAGGGTCCGTTTGTTGTATAACTTGTTGAATATTTACATTATTGGGTTCTACATTTAATTTATTTGCCACATTACTAATAAATGAACTGGTTAATATAATATTTGATTCAAAATCACTAGATGAATAATCGGTTACTATATTTTGTGATACAGGAACTATAACAGAAGGTGATTCAGGTATGATAGAATTACCAGGTTCTAAATTATTACCAGAATATGACGTTTTTACAGCTGTTTTATAAGATTGGCTTTGAATTCTTGAATAAAGATTATTAATTTTGGTTTGTATTTCATCTTTAGATTCATAATTATTAGCAGGATATGTTACTGAATAATCAATAGAAACAGAAGAAGGGTCAGTATTTTGTATAATTTGTATAATATTTACATTATTAGAATCAACATTTAAATTTGTTGATACATTATTTATAAACGTATTTATAAATGTATTATTTGTTTCAAAATTAGTAGAAGGAATAGAAGTTATTATATTTTGTGATACTGGAATTATAATATTTGGTGCATCAGGTGTAATTGAATTACCAGGTTCTAAGTTATTTTGTATTAATGAATTATTAATTATATTTTTATAGGATTGACTCTGTATTTGTGAATATAAATTATTAACCTTAGTTTGTATATCTTCTTTAGATTGGTAATTATCAGCAGGATATGTTACATCATAATCAATAGAAACAGAAGAAGGGTCAGTATTTTGTATAATTTGTGTAATATTTATATTACTAGGGTCGACATTTAAAGTAGTAGATATATTATTTATAAATGTATTTATAAAAGTATTATTGGTTTCAAAATTAGTAGAAGAAATAGATGTTATTATATTTTGTGAAACTGGAATTATAATATCAGGTGCGTCAGGTGTAATAGAATTTCCAGATTCTAAATTATTTTGTGTAAAAATAGATTCAACAGCATTAATATAAGATTGTGTTAATAATTGATTATTCAATTCTTGTATATTATTTTCTATAATTTGTTCTTGCTTTTGATAATCAGTAATTGAATAGGTTACTGAATATTTTACATTGATAGCTTGTGAATCCAACAAAGTATGTTGTGTAATTTCTATAATATTAATATTATCCTTAACAATATTAAGATTAGTAGAAATAGTAGTTCTAAATAATTCTATTTGTTCTACATTGGTTGAAAACTCATTCGCAGGATATGATGTAATAATAATCTGTGTAACAGGAATTGTTATATTTGCTTGATAATCTATTAAATTTAATGGTATAGTTGGGAAATTTTGTTGTATATTAAATCCACCAATTGCAGGAATCGCATAATAAATACCAGTTAATTCGGAATTATAAGATATATCAGTAGACATAGTATATATTGATATATCTAAAGAGAATTTGGTTATAAATCGTATATCATTTTAAAATCTAAACAAAAAGAGTAATTTGAATTATTAATTGATAAAATACGTCCTCGTTCATCATATAATCTTATACGTAATCGTTGAATATCAACAGGTCCAAAATATCTTCTAGGTTCAGTAATAATGTTAAAATCATTTTCCATAATTAAACTAAAATACGAACCTTTTATTGATATTCTAGCCAAAATATTAGGACTCATAATAGAGTTATTAAATACATTTACAAATTGGTTATTCGCACTATTTGCAAAATCATCTACTGCTAAATAAATATATCGTATAGCTGCTGGTTCAATTACAGTATCAGCTGTGTATGTGTTAGCCCCTCTATATTTTTTTTTAATGAATCCTAAATTCCAACCAATTTTTGATGATATATCTGTTTTATCATTATGACCATTAATATCCTTTGAGAAATCGAATATAATTTCTTTAATAGCTTCCCTATGTGTTCCATTACCACGTATTGTTACCTTACCTGTTCCAGATCCACCAGAAGTAATATCCAATGTGAATGTTAAATATGAAAATATATCATCAGGATTCTGTAATGTAGAATCATCTTTAGTTGGAGCAATAATTTCATTTATAGTATTTAACAAATCTGCTGCGTTATAATTTCCATCAGGAATAGTAATTATTTTTTCGGATGATATAATATTTCCATTAAGTTCTCCTATAACTGTATGTTTTAATTGAATATATAAATAATTATTACCTAAATCGCTTGATATTCCATAAAATGAAACTGGTAATTCTAATGAAGATAAACTCATAGAAACCACCTTATTAAATTTAATAGGCATTTGTATTTGAAAATCGGAACTTTGGGTACTATGTAAGTTTTCACGAAATCTAGTATCAATATTTAAATTTTTTGTTATAATACGTGTATTTAGTTGATTTAATTTACCAGGGAAAAAATCACTATTATTAGAATATACATATTGTGTTTCAGTCTTATTTATTACTTCATTAGAACGTGATTCAACTTCTTTAGATAAAGGGGTATCTAGTTTATCTAATTTATAATCAGAAGGAATAGATGTAGGTGCTTTTTGCATTTTTCCTTTTCTGCATTTTACAAATATTAACCAATTTTTAGCTAGTTCTAAAAATTCTATTAAATTTTGTTTAAAACGTTTATTTATGTGACCACTTGATAATAATTTTTCACGTATGCTATATTCTTTTAATTCAATATCACCTTCTGTATAATTTGTATTTGGTTTTATTTGAAAAAACCTTTCCAAATCGTTAATATTATAATTGTTTATATCTAAATCCAAGTTATCCATTTCTTAAAAGTAAGTATATATTATTATATCATTTGAATTATTTATATTATATGAATTTAGTATATTTTAACGTGTAAGTAATATTATAAATATTTCTTTTCGGACGAATTATTATACAACAATATGTCGTCAAGCGATTATACTGCTTTACGTAAATTAAAAGAAATACAAGGTAGTTGTAATACTGATGAATTTGGCGATCCAGTATCAACTAGCTGGTATAACGTGCCTATGGAAGAGAATTGTGATTGCACTATTTCATTAGGAACTGGACCAACTGGACCAATAGGTCCAACTGGATATACTGGTTATACTGGATATACTGGCCCAGCTGGTGTTACAAATGGTGGTTTATTTACAATATATGCTGAAGCACCTGGGTTTTTTACATCAACCGGAGGATATATATTTTCATTTGGTGGTGGAATAACAGGAGATAGTACATATGGTGTTCAATTAGGTAGTGATTGTTCATTAAATTATATAGGTGTTCAAGTTTCATCATCACCCTCTTCTTCTGGTGCTATAGAAATATTTAAAAATGGTGTTTCTACTGGTATAATAATGACTGCTTTAACAGATACGCATTCATTATCCAATTTGTCACATAATTTTGTAGCAGGTGATTACATAAATATTAAATGTAATACTGGAAATGGTGGTGGTGCGGTTAGTGTATCATTATGGTTTAGCACCTTAGGAATAAAAGGAGATAAAGGTGATACTGGATATACTGGATATACTGGATATACTGGATATACTGGTGAAAAAGGTGATATTGGTAATATTGGACCTATTGGTTTAGATGGACCACCTGGGGCTCGTGGTCCAGCTGGAATACAAGGTGAAAAAGGTGATACTTGTTATACTGGATATACTGGTCCTATTGGGCAAGGAATACAAGGTGTTACTGGTTATACTGGTTATACTGGTTATACCGGTTATACAGGTTATACTGGTCATATTGGTCCAACCGGAATAAAGGGTGACAAGGGAGATGTTGGTGATATTGGTCCGATTGGACCAATAGGTATTCAAGGCATACAGGGTGTTACTGGTTATACTGGCTATACTGGTTATACCGGTCCAACTGGACAGGGGATACAAGGTATTCAAGGTGTTACCGGTTATACTGGTTATACTGGCTATACTGGTTATACTGGTCCAACTGGAAGTAAAGGCGACAAAGGCGACAAAGGTGATGTTGGTGATATTGGACCTGTTGGTATGCAAGGCGAACAAGGTATTCAAGGTGTTACCGGTTATACTGGTTATACTGGTTATACCGGTCCAATTGGAATAACTGGCGATAAAGGCGATAAAGGCGATAAAGGTGAAAAAGGTGATCAGGGAAATGTTGGCGATATTGGACCAATTGGTATTCCAGGTGAGCAAGGTATTCAAGGTATTCAAGGTGTTACTGGTTATACTGGTCCCCAAGGAATTCAAGGTGTTACTGGATATACAGGTTCCCAAGGCATTCAAGGTGTTACTGGATATACAGGTCCCCAAGGTGTTCAAGGTGAGAAAGGTGACCAAGGTGATAAAGGTGACCAAGGTGTAACTGGTTATACTGGATTACAAGGAGAAAGAGGTTATAAAGGTGACCAAGGTGATAAAGGTGACCAAGGTGATAAAGGTGACCAAGGTGATAAAGGTGATAAAGGTGATAAAGGCGAACAAGGTGATATAGGTCCTCAAGGTATAAATGGTATTGATGGAATCCAAGGTGTAACTGGACCAACTGGAAGTAGTGGAATAGATGGACCTATTGGTAGAACAGGTCCTACTGGTGAAAAAGGAAAAGACTTCGCAGATTATACTAATGATTTATCGTTAAACGCGAATACTGAATTTATGAAAAATGTCTTTGTTAATGGTGAATTAACAGTAGATGATGATTTATTTTTAAAGGCAAGCGTAAATATTGATAACAACCTTCAAATTCATAATGATTTGAATGTATATGGAGATGTTAGCATGGGTAGTGTTGATATTGGTAATATGAAAATTAGTGATTTATTAGTAACAAACGATGCTTCTTTTAATAATAATGTTGAAATTAGTGGCAATCTTGATATAAAAGTTGCTCTTTCTGTTTATCAACAACAAAATACTAAAATTATAAATACTACTGTTAATGATTATCAGTTAATAGTTAGCGAAGATATATCTGTTAATGGTTCATTATATGTATCAACCGATGTTTCTATACATAATATTTTATCAGTAAGTGGTGATGTATCAATGAATTCTAAATTATATGTTAATGATAGTTTAACTATAAATGGAGAAATAATACCAACAATTGCATCTACTTATAGTCTTGGAAGTGCTGAAAAACCTTTTAAAGATTTATACATTTCAAAAAATTCTATTAATTTTATGGATGAAACTGGTGAGTCTAGTAATACAATTTCAATTGGTGATGGTACAGCAAGTATTAAGGACAGTAATGATGTTGAACATATATTATTAGATAAAGTTAATGATAAAGTAGGTATAGGTATGAAGTCATTAAATGCGTTATATACATTAGATGTATCTGGAAATTTACGTGTATCTAAAGATGTATTATTAAAATCAACATTAAATGTTGATAAATCCGCTACTCTCGGAAACACATTGGAAGTAACCGCAGCATCCACTTTGTCTAGCACATTGAATGTAAAGAAGGCAACTGATTTGAAATCAACATTGAATGTTGATAAATCAGCTACTCTCGGAAATACATTGGAAGTAACTGCTGCATCTACATTGTCTAGCACATTGAATGTAAAGAAAGCAACAGATTTGAAATCCACATTGAATGTTGATAAATCCGCTACTCTCGGAAACACATTGGAAGTAACTGCTGCATCTACCATATCTAGCACATTGAATGTAAAGAAAGCAACAGATTTGAAATCAACATTGAATGTTGATAAATCAGCTACTCTCGGAAACACATTGGAAGTAACAGCAGCATCCACATTGTCTAGCACATTGAATGTAAAGAAGGCAACAGATTTGAAATCAACATTGAATGTTGATAACTCCGCTACTCTTGGAAGCACATTGGAAGTAACCGCAGCATCTACCATGTCTAGCACATTGAATGTAAAGAAAGCAACCGATTTGAAA
>MDTA01038486.1_pt1 | contig 19876 bp, 11 predicted proteins | sample 811151 | NCBI WGS metagenome assembly MDTA01 (sample SAMN05326648, study PRJNA326480) | marine metagenome | isolation source: seawater | place: Indian Ocean: South | collected 2010 | reverse complement strand
TTAAAACATAATAATTCAGGAACATTTTCAAATTTAATAGCTAATAATACAGGAGTTGTATTAGAGATTTCAGGTAACTCAACAGGATCTCTAGAAACAATAAATTCCCTAAACTCAGGATTATTTTTACGGGCTTATGGAGATCAAAGCGGGATGTCTTTTTCGGGAATCGAATCTAATTATACAACCCAACTTTTTGATGTTTCAAACAGTGAATCATTAACAATTGACGATATTAAAGGCACCTCAATTCAATCGGTATTGTTGGCGAATTCAGTAAGTTCTTTAGAATTAAGTAACATGGAAATCTTGGATACTGAATCTATTGGTTTAGCAATGACTATTTCTACATCTGATTTTGTTAAAATTAGTAATACAACAATTGATGGATATGGACAGACATTTTTATTTTCCGGAGGTGGCGATTTTATTTTAGATGATACTACATTTACTTCAAACGGTAAAGTTGGTCAATTATCATCATCATCCCTATCAGTCGATGAAGGAGAGTGGGAGGGATATTCCCAAGGATTACATACTCAACATTCTTCATTAATAATTGAAAATTTAAACATTTCAGTAGGTGAAAATCATGGAACAGCTTTACGAATTTTAGGAGGGTCCCTTGAAGTAACAGATCAACTAAATTTAACTCATGAGGCCCAATGGTCAGATACAACATCAATTGGACTACAAGCGATATGGTCAGATATATATGGCGAATCAGTAAATATTACTGGCTTCTCAACTGGGGCATCTTGTGAAGCAACCAGCACTCTTTCAATTAGGGATGTATCAATTACAGATAATACAGAGATTGGATATTTTCAAGATTGTTCCGAGTCAATAATCGAAGAATTAACTACTGAGTTTGGAGATTATGGATTATATTCTAAAACAGGACTAATTAGTATCGAAGATTGGACAGCATCAGATCATACTAGTTCATTATTATTTAGTGAATCTACCGCAAATACATATATTCGTAATTGGCAAGGTACAGGATTTACTTTTGCAGCACAGGGGGAGGCAAATGAGTTATTTTTCGGAACAGAAATAATTAATGAAAATCTGGTTCAAATTAATGGTGCTGAAAAATATTCAGAAACTAGTATAGAAATTACAGATTTATCTGGCGAAAATACCCTCGAAGACATCGTGGTAAGCATTCATAAATTTAATGAAACTAGTAATATTAGTGGTATTGTAGTTTTACCACTTGTAGACCAAAATTCAGATGTTTTTGCATTTGATTTAGTAGAATCGATTTCTAGAGTAAAGAGTTTATCTACTAATGACATTAACCCTAGAATTGAATTACCAGTATTACCTTCAGATGGTAGTAATTGGGTAATTGATGGGGTAGACATTATCTTAGAGGACTTTAATGGAGAATTACTTTCAAATATTACAATTACTAATGGAGGAAGTTTAACGTTGATAGATTCATCATTGACCGCATCAAATGTCTGGGTTGAACTTGGAGGAGTATTAACAGGAACAGATTCAAAAGTCATTGCAGATTTATTTGTAATATCATCAAATGATATTGGAGATCCAGCAGCATCATTAGAATTAGAAGGAAACTTCTCCATTGCTTGTGAATGGCAAAATATGAATTGGTATGGAATTATTTTAGATGGAAATGTATATTTTAATACTAATAGTAATTGTGAACTGTCTTTATTTGGCGGTGAATTAACAGGTGCAACAATAATTACCCCTGGGGGGTCAATAGTCCAATTCACTAATTTACTTGTTAGCGTAGTTGATCAAGGAGTTCCTATTTCTTCCGCATCAATTTCATTAGATGGGCTTCAAGAAAATAATGAAATTATTTCAGCAACTACTGATTTTACAGGTACTGCAAATCTAAGAGCTAAAAGTGTTACTTACAATGAAAGTGGAATTTTTGAAGATGAAAATATGGATAGAATTGTTACTATGGAAATAGAAGATTTAGATATTTCTCAAATAAATTATTGGGATGTCTCAGATAATTCAGAGATGAAATTTATTGCATCTACAGTTGATACAAGTGAAGTTTTTAATTATTTGAATTTAGATTCAGAATGGTCTCCATATTACCTATTTGATGATTTAGTAGTTTCTGGGCTAATGGAGATTGAAGATGGGGTAGATTTACAAATATCAACAAGTAAAGGTATTACAATTAATGGAGAACTAAATATTGGAAGTGCTAGTTTACATGGAGAAGATTGGACTGGAATTTATGTTGATGATGGCGAAATTAATTTTGAAGGCACTTACATTTTGAATGCAATACAGAGTTTAGAATTAGTTAATTATTCAAGTGCAGAATTAGGAAATGTTACTTTTTACAATTCAATTAATGGGCATCTGATGATTAGTTCAGGTAGTTCGGTAACATTGAGTTATAGTACTTTGGAATTAGGCGATAACTGTATTAAAACTTCAACTCATAATGATAATATCTTGAATATATATTCCTCAAATATTTCTTCATGTAATGTTGGAATTAGGGCCACAAATTCCCAAATTAATTTTAATCAAATTACTATGTATGAATTAGATACTGGAATCAGGACAGTTGGCGTATATGGAGAAATTAAAAACATCATAATGGAGGGTATAGAAACAAACGGTTTAGAGATTATAGATCAGATTAATGATTTAATGGTTTCAAATATTAACTTAGTTTCAAATTCAGTGGCCTTATCTATCGAGGACAGTTTAGGAGTTCAAATCTCAAATGCCGATATATCAAATCTAGAATTAATTCGTTCTTCGGTAATGATTGAAAACATGATAGCCAATGAAATAAATATTGATGATAGCAGAGCAGCAGAATCAGTCATATTTAATAATTTAATTTCGAATAATCTCAATGCAATTGGCAATTCAGGACAATCATGCATAATGTTATATTTGAGCAATATTACTTCAATTTCACTTAATGATATTTGTATTGAGATGATTGAAGGAGAAGTGAATGAATTAATTATAAATTCATCTTTTGTAATAGAGTCCTCTTTAGAATCCACTACTTATGATGTTGTCAGTGTATACGGTTTAGCTGAATTGATTTTAGTTCATTCCCATTTATTTATTGCGACATTAGAGGATTCAATAGTAGAGGCAAATTTTGAATTAACACAAGAGAACAATCCTACATCAATATCATTTACGGGTAGTCAAAATAAGTCAATTATTTGGAGTAAAATCGATTCTAGTGGAATTACTGATTATTCTAATGCAACTCTTTCAATCACATTTAATGGTGCCTTACCTTACTCAACATCTATTCAAATTGGTCCGTTAAATGATGTTCTATTAGTTGAATTGGAGAAAAACCCTTCACCGATAATTAGTTTAATTTTACCGGAAGGACTAGATAAAATCCCTGAAGGATCAATTACAACCCCCTCTGGATCCATTGCTGAAATTAATTATACAGCAACCGATGAACATGGGATTTCTATAATAATGTGGGTTTTAACTAATTTGGATACTAATGAAGAAATTTCATCTATTTCAAATTCTGCTTATCAATTATCTGAATTATCGGAAGGTGAATATTCAATTTCGATCACCGTAACTGATAATTATGGATCTATGTCTACAACAACTCAATTTTTTACAATAACTCCTCCAGATTTTGATGGCGATAATATCGAAACTTGCGTTTCGCAATTATGGTATGATGATTTAAATCAGAGACATTGCGGTCCAGATAATGTTGATAAAGATGATGATAATGATGATTATTTAGATGTTATTGATGATTTCCCATTTGATTCATGTGCAAGCAAAGATACAGATTCCGACGGAAAACCCGATGAAATAGTTGAAAATTGTGAAACACTTTTAATTTTAGATGAAGATGTTGATGGAAATGGCATTATGGATGTTGACGAAATTTCAATAGAATCCGAAGAAAGCGAGGGAAATAGTAGTATTTTTATTTGGGCATTATTGTTATTGGTAGTCGGTGGTGCATTATTCCGAAGATTCAAATTAAGTGAGGTATAAGTTTGGTAAGGACTTCTTCAGAACTGATTGGAAGTTTGATAATTTCATTAGTTGGTTTGATAGTTGTTTATGATATATTACATCTAATAAAAAATAAGAAAACAGTACCTGTTCTTGGTCATTTACCTTTAGGTGGATATGCTTGGACCAGTACAGTAGAACAAGAATTTTTTAGAAATGGACCGAACATATTAACTTTAATTACGATGGCAATTTTACCTTGGCTTCTAGCATCTTTATCTGCAACCCCCATTTGGTTGGTAATTATTTTTGATATTCTATTATTATCATTAGTCATTACTATGCTTTTACCGAAAAGATATGCAATTACTAAAACGAGTGTATATGCAGACGGACAAAGACTCGATTGGGATAAAATAAAAAAAATAGATCCCGAGGTTTCTATCAATAAAAGAATAGTTTTGTTTAGAGAGGGTTGGTGGATTTTCGCACCGTTACCTTTGGGAGGTTCCCGAAATGAATTATTTATCGCAAAGGAATTGATTATTAAAGCTCAAAATAATAATTGGTCTGAAAATAGTGATACTGAGGAAGAATAGTTGATAAGAATAGAGAGGGCTAAGTACCCCTTTAATTCTAGTATTTTTATGGAATGGACCAGAAGTGGTAGTGATGTTTTCGTGAGAATAGATTCCGCCGAGGAAATACATGCATCTTTGCAAAAACTTGCAGATAATATTGGGTTTAATGCAGCGGCAATAACTAGTGGAATTGGCCGAACAAGGGAAACAATTTATGGATACATGAATGAGGATGGAGTATATATTCGTAGAAAACTAGATTCTCCTTCTGAATTAGTAAGTTTATCAGGAAATATAGCTAGAACTGAAGATGGTAAAGCATTTACACATATTCATTGCTGCTGGTCAGATGATGATAATAACGTTCATGCCGGTCATATGTTCAAGTCTGTTGTTCATGTAGTTGCAGAAATACATATCCGTATCTTATCAAAAGCAATAATGACACGTTGTCCTTTACCTGATGTGGAGTTGTTAGGTCTACAGTTTCGTGATGTTCAAAGCCAATGAAGTTGGTGGGCGTACATGGCCGAGGGTAAACGAATCGAAGAACTTTCAGCGGCAATTCGTTATCACCGAGAGTTATACTATAATCATTCAGCACCAGAGATTTCAGATACAGAATTTGATGCTCTTTGGGATGAATTAAAATCTTTAGATCCAAACAATCTTATTCTCCATGAGGTTGGACCAGAGCCCCTTCCAGGAACAGTAAAAGTAGAACATAAATTTCCAATGAGATCATTAGACAAAGGGACAACAAATGATGATATTATTCATTTTATTAATCAAACAACTTTTGGAGGTAAGAGGTATCTTGCACAACCAAAATTAGATGGTTCTGCACTATCATTAGAATATGTTGAAGGGAATTTGTTTAGGGCTGCGACAAGAGGAAGTGGAGAAAGGGGAGAAGACGTTACATTAAATGCAAAATTGATTGAGAATATCCCTAAGCGTCTAAATTTAGCTATAGATTGTCATGTTAGGGGAGAAGTTGTAATGCCTCTTTCAGTATTTGATAAAAAATATAAACATATTTCACCAAATCCTAGAAATTTATGTTCGGGGGCACTCAGACAGAAACACGGAGAAGGTAAAGCACAAGCAGAAGATTTAATTTTTCAAGCATATGATGTCAAGTTTCCAAATAAATCCCCCGAATTTGAAAATGATAGCGAACTGCTAGAATGGTTAACAAGTGCAGGAATCAATCCAGCGCCTTGGGTCGTTTTTAATTCGGAGACTCTTGAAAACGATATGATTGAATATACTCATCTTTGGTCCGAAAAAAGATCAAAATATGAATATGAAATAGATGGTATTGTTTTCAAATTAGATAATTTAAAACAAAGAGAATTATTAGGAATGACGGCTCATCATCCAAGATGGGCATTAGCGTGGAAATTTCCGGCTCAAGAAGCAAAAAGCGTTCTTTTAGATGTGGATTGGCAAACGGGTAGAACTGGAGTAGTTACCCCAGTAGGTAGAATCGCCCCTCAAATGGTTGGGGGAGTAACTGTAGAAAATGTCACATTACATAACGTAGGAGAACTTCAAAGACTAGGGATTAAAATTGGCGATAAAGTAATAATCACCCGAAGAGGAGATGTAATACCCAAGATTATTGAAAATCTAGGCCAAGCGAAAAATGAAGATCTTCAGAATAGAATTCATGCCGATGGAACCTTATTTACAGGTACACTAGTTCACAGAGATATCCAAGTTCCTGTAATTTGTCCCTCCTGCCCTAGAGAACTAACCACTGAAGGGGCATTTTTGAGATGCACTGCTCTAGATTGTGGTGCAAGAACAGCTAGATCGTTAACGTATTGGTGTCGTTCTTTAGAAATGGATGGTATAGGTGAAAAATTAATACAATCATTATTGGAATCTAGATTAATTGAAACGATTGCGGATTTATACAAATTAAATAGAGTCCAGATTTCTTCATTAGAAAGAATGGGGGAAAAAAGTGCAAATAATGTAATTAAAGAATTAGACAAAACAAGAAAATTGACTCTTTCTAAATTCTTACATGCATTAGGGATGGAAAGAATTGGCCCAGAGGTAGCAACAGTTATCTCTCAACATTTCACCAATCTTGAAAGTTTATTAAATTGGGCTAAATTAGGAGATAATAGTGAATTAACTAATATCGATGGTATCGGAGACAAAGTAGCAGAAATTTTACGTGATGGTTTAAATAAACGTACAGAATTAATTACAGAACTATCTCACATAATAGAAATTATAGATGAAGAGGTTCAAGAAGTCGGCCTTTTTGAAGGAAAAACATTTTGTATAACTGGTTCACTTTCCAAACCTCGAAAAGAAATAACACTCGCTATAAAAAATGTTGGAGGAAAGGTAGTTTCTTCAGTATCATCTAAATTAAATTATTTAGTTGCGGGAGAATCAGCAGGCTCAAAATTAAAAAAGGCAATAGATTTAGATGTAATCATCATTAATGAAATTGAGTTATTTGATTTAATTTCCGGTAATCAGGATGAATTTAAAGAAAGGAAAAAAACATTATTTGATTATGAATAACTATGGTTTTCCAACAGCATAAATATCCCATCCTAATTTTTCAAGTTGAATTAAATCAAGTACTCTTCTTCCATCATAAACAAGTGGCTTCCTCATATTTTGTAGTAATGCACCCCAATCAAGATTGATACATGCCGAATGACCAGTTACTAGTACAACCAAATCAAAATTCTTTGCTGAATTAATATCATTAATTACATCAACGTTACTTGGATATACGTCATTTTCTAAATGTGGATCCCATACGGAGACATTTACCCCAGAATCTGTTAGAGCAGTTGCAAGATGTTCTGCTGGTGTTTCCCGATGATCTCCTACTTCGGCTTTGTATGACCAACCTAAGAACAACACATTAGAGTCATTAGCTGGAACATTATTTGTGTATAATATATTTTTCAATACTGAATATACATGCATTGGCATAGTTCTATTCACTGCCCTTGCAGCCGAAATCAATTCAGCAGGAACTCCTACTTGTTCAGCTCTTTGAATCATGTAATATGGATCAACTGGTATACAATGTCCTCCAACTCCAACGCCAGGAGTATATCGATGAAAATTCCATTTTGTTGCAGCCGCATTCAAAACGTCTTCAATATCTATTTCTAATGCTGGAAAAATTCTTGCCAATTCATTTACAAGTGCTATGTTAATATCTCTCTGAACATTTTCAATTACTTTAGCAGCTTCCGCAACTTCCATTTTACCAACGTAATCGACTCTCCCACTTGTTAATTTAGAATATACATTAACTAATATTTCACCAATTTCAGGATTTAAACTACCGATAACTCTAGCAACTTTTCTAACACCGTTTGCTTCATCGCCTGGATTAAACCTTTCCGGACAATATGCAATATTTACATCAATACCCTCTTTTAATCCATATTTTTCTATTAGCGGAAGCCAAGACTGTGAGGTTACTCCAGGGTAAACAGTACTTTCAAGAACTACTATTTTTCCTGAATTCGGCTCTATAGATTTGAAAATATTTTCTCCAGCGCTGATTACATACTTCAAATCGGGCTTTAAATTCTCAGTTACTGGAGTAGGAACTGTAACAATAAGAATTTCACAATTCTCTACAGCCAATTTAGTATCAGTTGTAATATTCCAATTTTCAGAATCGGGTGATGGTATAATATCATTAATTTCGGGATCACCAGTGGGGTTTTCACCGCGAAGGATTGTATCTACAACATTTTTTGAAACATCTACCCCCCAAACATTAAATCCAGCATCTAAAAACCCAATTGCTGTAGGTAATCCTACATAACCTAATCCGATTATACCTACAGAAATATTACCACTTTCAACTAACTCTTTTAGATTTTGAATTCCATCCATGTGCACCGCTTAACATTAGTGATTATCAATACGTCGTATAAATTTAATAATAAAATCCATTTTTATCTTTTTTTTACTTATTCGAGAATGTAAAAAGTTGATAAAAAACCTATTAATTATTTTTTTCAACTACAATAGTCATTAATGAGGATATTTTCGAAGGGTCTATCAGTAACAAGTTATAGTTTTGAAATAAATAAAAGGTTGTTAAGATGGAGAGGGTAATTACTTCAGAAAATTGTACAGAAGTAGGAGATTTGAGCCCATTAGATTTAAAATTAGATTCAAGGAGAATGAAATTTATTCTAAAAAAGAAATTTCGACATCTCTCAGGACGTAAAAGATTAGGATTACTTTGGGTAATTTTAGACCCAATAGTGATTTCATTGGTGTATTTGTTCGTATTTACTGTATTAAGAGCCTCAACAAGTGTACAAACAGTATTTATTGGAATTACATTATTTCGCTTAACTCAAAATTCACTTAAATCGGGAATGAATTCAATTCAAGACTTTACAGGTGGACTAAAAGCCGAAAGAGTCAGAACACGTGTCTTATCAGGCGCAATGATTAGGTACAGGATTATTGATAATTCACTTCAATCATTTGGTGTGGCATTAATTCTTTTTATTGGTTATGATATGTCTTTATTAGGGACATTTTCTTTTCTAATAATCGCGCAGATTATAGGTTTTTTAAGTGAGGGAGTAGGTATGAATTTAGCTCCATTAGCAAAGAAAATTCCTGATCTAGTAAATATTGTAAATTATATATTAATGATTTTATTTTTCGCTTCACCAGCATTATATCCATTAAGTTCAACTCAAGGACTTCATTACAAATTAAATGAGTTTCATCCATTTACATATTTTGTTGAAACAGCAAGATATCTTATGGATGAGCAATCGGAAATACTTAATTTAGATTCAAGAATTTTTGGTTTTTTCATTGTAATTTTACTAATTTTAATAATTAGAGGTTATACATTAATCGATAAATTAAGATGGAGGATGACAACATGGTCTTAAAGAAATCATCAGCGATAGAAATATCGAATTTTTCGGTAGATTATCATATCTTTAAGCGTACTCGCAAGAAACCATTAGGAGATTTTGAAAATTTTAATGCACTTAAAAATTTAGAAATAAATATTAGAGAAGGCGAAATAGTTGCACTTTTAGGGAGAAATGGAGCAGGCAAATCTACATTATTGAAGTGTATTGCTGGACTACTTAGGCCATCTAAAGGTAAGATAATCACTAGAGGAAGAGTGATATTATTGGCCGGAGCAGACCCAGGTTTTATACCAGAATTAACTGGAAGACAGAATGTAATCGAATTAGCTTTAGCTTATGGAATTTCAAAAGAGGAGATGCCTGATTTTATCAATTCAATAGAAAAGTTTGCAGATATTGGAGAGGCATTTGATAGAAAGTTTTCGGGATATTCATCAGGAATGCGCGGAAAAGTAGGTTTTGGTTTCATTACAGCATTAAATCCAGATATATTATTGATGGATGAAACGTTAGGTGTTGGAGATAGAGAATTTAGAAAGAAAGCATCAAAAAGATTAGAAGGATTTATTGAAAGATCAGGAACCGTTATCATCTCAACACATTCGTTAGGCCTGGCAAAAGATATGTGTTCTAGAGGAATTGTATTGGATAAAGGAATCATAGCAATAGATTCTGATGCGGAAGAAGCGATTTCGCATTATATTAATATGACAGGAACGGGTTGATTTAAATGGATTTTTTTATGATACTTGAAAATCTAGGTATTTGCTTTGGAATATTTGTTAGTATTATTCTATTCCCATGGATTTTTACTATTTTTATCCAAAAAAAAGAGGAATTTAAAGATGATCTAGAACTAGAGGAAATGCCCGATAAAGAAATTAGAACTTATTCATATCACATAGATCTTAGTACTCAACTAATAATTAATTTTGAAGAATTAGACGATGAATTTAAGAGGGAATTAGAAAAAAGAAAAATCTCTCTTTATGGTTCCAAGTCAACATTACTAAGGAAAATAAAAGATGTTGATGAAATGATAAAAATTACAAATATTCGTGAATTATATTCTTCAGCAGATTATTTTAAGACTATCGAAGCTACAATGAAAAGATTGGAGATCTATCCTGATGAGATAGAACCGAAGATTTTCTTATTTAGATCATATTTCCTTACTAAACAATATGATGAATGTATTGAAATTTGTAATGATGTTCTCAAAATTGAACCTTTAAATATCAATGCATTACGTTTTATTGCAAGATCAAATACTCAATTAGGAAAACAAGATGACGCATTAATCAATTATTTAGATGTAATAAAAAAATATCCTGAAGATTTAGATTCATTATCCAATATAATGAGAATATATTACAATCTTGAAAATTTTGAAGAATGTATTATATTTTCTAAAAAAGTTTTGAAAATCGAAGAAACAAATATTAGTGCTATGAGATTTATTGCTCGTTCATACAAAAATATGTTAAATTTAGAATTATCTGAAAATCAATATTTACAAATCATTAAACTCGAACCAAATGATTTGGATTCATTAATTATGCTTACTCGTATATATTATACTCAAGAAAATTACAAAAAATGTATTGATAAAGCCAATAAAATATTAGAAATAGACGATAATAATTTAGAAATAATGCGTTATATTGCCCGCTCTTACGGTAAATTAGATGATGAATTAAATATGAAAGAGAAATATTTAGCAATTATTCAAAAATTCCCAGAAGATGTAAATACATTATTAATCCTATCAAGAATATATTATAATAATGATAATTTTGAAGAATGCATTCATTTTTCAGAAGAGATATTAAATCTCGAAAAAAATAATATTGATGCAATGAGGTTTATAGCTAGATCCAATCATAAATTAGGCAATCAAGAAAAATCTTTATCCAATTATTTGAACATTTTTTCAGAATACCCTGAGGATTCAGATACGATATCGACACTAATGCGAATTTATTACAGAGTATCTGATTTTGATAATGTCTTAATTTATTGTGAAAAACTATTAGAGATAGACGAAAATAATGAAACCGCAAATATATTCAAAGCTAGAATTAATATGAAATTAGGTGAATATGAAATAGCATATACAGTATGGCAAAAATTATTACAAATTGATCAAAATAATTTAGAAGCATTAATTGGTTCTGGAAGAGGACTATATTTGTTAGGAGATTATTCAAAATCTAGAGAATTCTTAGAACGTGTTTTAGAAATATCTCCCGACGAACGTAGAGCAAGAAGAACATTAGCTTTAGTTTATGAAAGAGCGAAGGAATATGAAAAAGCATTACAGTTACATTCAATAGAATGCGAACAATTTCCTGAGACATTTTCTAACTGGGAGAAGAAAGTAAACATACTTTTTAGGATGAATAAAAAAGAACAAGCATATCATTGTTTAGATGAGATATATAGTGCACTTGGTGATACTTTAGAAGGGAATTTAATGGCTTATACTCTTTCAACTAGTTATTATTGGACTGATAAAGCAACACAAATTATTCAATCTGCAGAAGAAAGATGGGGAGATGATACAACTTTCCATACGTCAATTACTAAGAATTCTTTAGATGAAGGAAATCTTACTAGAGCATACATACATTTGTCAAAATCTAAAGAAATAGAAATTAATGAAGTGAATTCGAATTTAGAAAGAAGATTAATGGAAATGTTGAATTCAACATCAACAACAATCGAGAATTTAGAAAATTTGATTTCGAGAGGAGAAGATTTATTATTTATTGAATGTATATTCAGAGCAATTTCTGAAAGAGCCAAGAAAATCAAGAGAAGGACCTCAACCAATAAAAAATTGAATGTATCAATAGTATCTTCTTCTTTAGGGAGAGGAGGGGCAGAAAGACAAGTTGTAGCTTGTTTAGATGGGTTATCAAAAAATAAAAAAATTAATGAAGTTAAATTATATTGTTTTGGAGCAGACAATACTGGAGGAGCCCAAGAGACTTATATCCCAGAAATTAAAGAAATTGGTGTTGAAATGGTAGAATTTGGAAAATTAAGAGATTGGAATAAAGGATTCGATGATGAAAAAGAATCCCTGATTCCTTGGAGAGATTTATTAGATTTGTTTCCAAAAAGGTTTCTTCGAGAGATCGAACCATTATATCTCCATTTTAAGAAAGAAAAACCTGATATAGTTCATACTTGGCAAGATCAAACCAATATTAATGCAGGTATAGCAGCACTAATGGCTGGTGTTCCAGGTATTGTAATGTTCGCTAGGTCTCAAAGACCAGATGGAAAAACCATGATGCACATTAGAAATAGACCATATCTTAAAAAGGCCTACAAATCTATTTTTGAACACCCTAATGTTTTACTTTGTCATAACAGTAATTCTGGAGCCAAAAGTTATTCTGAATGGTTTGATGATGAAGAATTAGAATTTCCGGTAATTTATAATGGTACAGATTTTGAGGGTATCAAACAAGCAAGTTTAAACGGATCAATTGAAAAGACTTGGAATAAATTATCCATTCCTAATAACGCTTTAATTGTAGGATCTGTATTTAGATTTGTGAATGAGAAACAACCATATCTTTGGATTGATACATTAATCAAAGTTTGTAAAGAAAATCCTAGAGTTTATGGCATTGTAGTAGGTTCTGGTGGATTAATGGATTCATCAGAAAAATATCTTAAAGAAAAAGGAATGGATGATAGAATTTTCTTTCCAGGACAGACTAGAATGGTTAAATCATGGTTAGATAAATTCGATCTTTTCTTTTTATGTTCAAGGGTTGAAGGATTACCAAATGTAATTATTGAAGCTCAAGGGTTTGGTGTTCCAGTAATATCGACTAACGCAGGTGGTGCTTATGAGACAATTATAGACGGAGAAACAGGACATATAGTTGAAAGCCATGATCCAAATGATTTATCCGAAAGAATTATTTCAGTTTTAGAAGATGAAGTATGGTTAGAAACTGCCAGAAAAAGGTCTATTGAATTTGCTCAACGAACTTTTAGTACTTCTAATATGATAAAAAGATTATTAGAAATTTATCAAACTTCTTTAAAAAATTAAAGAACAAAACGCATTCTTCTCTTTTCGGTTCTAGCAGCAGCTCTTTCAAAATTCACAATCAAGCTTTCATCTTCTGTTTCACCCACAGTTCGATATACAGAGATTCTTTTTTCATATTCTCCTTTATTATTTGAAAATCCACAATTGAATCCAACTTTTTGTTTTTCATCGAATGGATAGTTATTTTTGATTAAATAATCATGTAATACCGACTTATAATTTGAATTCTTTAATTCCGGTTTTAACCAAAGAAATTCCTGAACAACTTGTGTATCTAAGAAGGGATATCGGCCTTCTATTCCATGAGCACCACTAACGTATTCTTCTTTCATAAGATATGCTCTCTGAGTATTATCATAGAAGTTCTTCCAAGGAAAAATAGTTTCTAAGTCTTCAGGAAACTTACCACCAATCGTACTATGGCGAAAGTGTTTAATTCCATCAAACCCATAATCGCTAAAAATTTCATCCGCACCACTTCCTGAAAGATAGATTAATTGGCCTTCATGTTTTCCCTGATTACAGATATATGCCATTCCAATAGCGCCGTTATCATTAGTTAGTACTTGGCCAGATTTTCTATATTCTATTGCTTGCTCTAATTTTGGTACTCTTGCAATTAATTTATCTCTGTGATTTCTTAAACTTTGAACTTCTTTACAATTAATAAACCATGATTTTTCTGTGTACCAACCCAAATCTTCATTTAATAATTTTAAAGGGAATTCTAATTTTTCCTCAAGCTCTTCAATTTCCGCAAGAACATCATCTAACCAATCTTGTTCCCCATTATCGATTCTCATAAGATATTCTTCACAATTACTCTTTAATCTATTTCTGGCACCTAAAAATTCATCTTGCTCTAAATGAATCAATCTTGGATCTTTTGTTCTATTTAATCTCGCATTAATTGTATCTTCTTTTTCAGACCCAACGATACTATATGCGGCGAAGTCAACATTTTGTTTTTCTAATTCGCATGCTATTGCACCACTGTCATACCCCGATGAAAGCCCAATAAAGATTCCATGTTTAATATTCTGAGTACGTTTTTTTATTGCATTAGAAAAAGCCTTTTCCCAATCATCATACGTTTCTTTGTATTGTTTTAAATCAAATTTATATACATCTTTTCTTTCAATTTTTTCTAGTGTAGAAAGTTTGAAAATATAAGTACTATTGGCTTCAATTTGAATAGGGTTTACAAATCCTAATCTGTCTAAACAAGATTGATATGACGCTAATCCAAAATCTCCATTTTCCTTAGCGAACCAAAGCGGCTTTATCGAAAAAACATCTGTGGAGAAAATAAGTAAATCTTTTTCAAAGTCGATTAAAATCACGGCATATTCTCCGTCCAAATGAGTAATCATTTCAGTCCCATATTTTTCATAAAGGTCCAATAAACACTCTCCATCAGATTCATATTCTCCAAATTCTCTATAGTTGTATATTTCCCCATTAAATAATGCGACCTTAGATTTATCAGCGCTTACGAATGGTTGGATTGTTATAGGACCAGTCATTGAAAGTAAAGTATGTACAAAATGTATTCCTTTAATTTCAATATGATTTGTTGCATCAGGCCCCCGGTGTTTGAGAAACTCAATAATGTGGGGTAAATTTTCAATTCCCCTTGAAGTTGCAATAATCCCACACATGTTTGTGTAGGCCCAAAACGGCTTTATTTATTTGTTCACCTATCTAATTTGGGGTCGAACTCTTAAAATAAACCGTATACGCTTAGACGAGCATAATGGATTCAATGCAAAATATGACCGTTTTAGTTACAGGAGGTGCGGGTTTTATCGGCTCTCATATCTGTGATGCAATTATTTATCAGGGAGGAAATGTAATTTGTTTAGATAATTTCTTAACGGGATTTAGAAAAAATATTGAACATCTACTTGGAAATAAAAATTTTAAATTAATTGAGGGCGATATCAGAGACATTGATACCTGTCGAAAAGCGATGAAAAATTGTACTCACGTTTGTCACCAAGCGGCACTAGGCTCAGTACCACGTTCTGTTGCAGATCCATTAACTAGTAACGACATTAATATTAGCGGCACTCTAAATATTTATTTTTCAGCCTATGAAGCAGGGGTTAAAAGAATAGTATTCGCGTCAAGCTCTTCCTGTTATGGAGATGAACCCATACTCCCAAAAGTTGAAAATAAAATTGGAAAACCATTATCCCCTTACGCAATTACAAAAGTATGTGATGAATTATATGCATCGGTATTTCAAGAGTTATACCAAATGGAAATGATTGGTTTAAGATATTTCAATGTATTTGGCCCTAGACAAGATCCAGACGGAATGTATGCAGCAGTAATCCCTCGTTTTGTCAAATCTTTGATTAAACAAGAATCTCCACAAATATTTGGCGATGGTGAGCAATCCAGAGATTTTACATATATTGAAAATGTAGTACAAATGAACCTCAAAGCATTAACTACCAAATCAAAAGAAGCGACAGGCCTAAATTACAATGTTGCTTGTGGTAAAAGAATAACAGTAAATCAACTATTCCAAACTTTACGTTCTAATCTTACAAATATGGATTCTAATATCGCTAAAATTGAACCAGAGTATGTAGATCCAAGACCAGGAGATATTCCACATTCTTTAGCTAATATTGAATTAGCAAAAAATAATTTAGGATATAATCCCGAAATAATGCCAGCTAAAGGTATCTCCAAAGCAATAAATTGGTATTGGGAAAATTTACAATAATCGGGTGTTTTTTTATGAAAATCAATGTACAATATTCTAAAGCATCAAAAGCTGAAATTATATTTCATATTGAGGTTGAAGATGATGATAAAATACATCCAAGTCCTAAATATTCTTTATCAAAAAGAAAATTTTCATTTACAATTCCAGATGAGGTAAATTTCGAAGAAATTCATCCAGATCATTTGGCTTTAGTTTCTATATTAGTCTGTCATCCATTTATTGGTAGAAGAATTGTTTTTCCTAAACCTGTAAGTAAGAAATTTTTTGAAGCGAATAAAATAATTACAAGGTATGTTGTAGAAAATGTTGATGAAGATCTTGAACCATGGACTCCTTCCAAGGATTCGAGGCCTGCTCTAGCATTTAGCGGAGGGGCTGATTCAACTGCAGCATTGGCAATAATGCCCGCAAATACAGGTGCAGTTTTTTTAGATAGGCCATTGCCTTTGATTAAAAGAACACTGTATGATAAAGATGCACCCCATCGTGCATGTGAACATATTATGGAAATTGGATACGATGTTATTAAAATAGAAACAGATCTTGAATATGTTAGAAATCCAGTTGGCTTTCCAGTGGATGTTGCAAATGCTGCACCAGCTATTCTTCTAGCTAATCATATGGAATTTGATGCGATTGCATTTGGTACTATTTTAGAGTCTGCATTCGGAGCAGGACATACAAATTATCGAAATTATCCCACAGGTTCACATTATAAACACCTTGGAGGAATTTTTGCTGCAGCAGGTTTACCATTTTTACAAGTTGTATCAGGAGTAAGTGAAGTTGGAACTTCAATAATCAATAGAGACTCATTAATTGGACATATAGCACATTCCTGTATGCGCGGAAAATGGAAGAATCCTTGTCGTAATTGCTGGAAATGCTTCAGAAAATTATTATTAGATTCAGTAGTAAATAATCAAAAACTTTCCGATGAAGAATTAAATGATTTATTTAAAATTAAAGAAGCAAAACGCTACTTATCTGCCTTTCCAATTAAACATGAAAATGTCCTAACTTATTCAACTTCTAAATATATTGAATTATTTGGATTAGATCTTGAGGAAGATAATTTAATGAATTTAATGACAAAAAGAGTAAGAGGAGATACTCTTGAAGTAGAATGGATGGCTAAATATTTCCCAATGATGTTAGATATTATTCCCGAAAAATATCGCGAAGAAGTAAAAAATAAATTAGAAATATATTTACAACCAATGACTAAAGAAGAACAAGAGTTAGTACTTAATTGGAATATGAATCCTATGTTAGATGATACTAATTATCAAGAATTACATGCTAAATTTTCTGAGAGACTTAAGAATCATTAATCATGTCAATAAGATATTTTGCAATTTGTTCAGCACCATTCTCACTATGGAGTAAGGCTGCCTTCTTTTTCATTCTTTTTCTAACATCGTTATCGTGTAATCTATCTATTGCAGCTGCGATTTTATTTTTTGTTCTTTTCTTTAGGACTACCATTGCACCTACGTCTTCCGCTACCTTTGCTCTTGCTAGTTGATCATCTTGTCCCGTATCCATATTCGGATAGAAAATAGTAGGTAAAGAGAACTGAACCGCTTCATGAAACGAATTATATCCAGCAGCCATAATTGCAAAATCAAATGCCTTAAAAAATCTTGAATTTGGATAATCTCTGATAATTCTAATTCTTTCTCCGTAAACATTTAATCTATCTCCAATCATAGATTCTCCCAAAACAACAAAAGTATTTTCATATTTATTTAAAATTTCTAAAGTCATTCCGATTTCTGAATCAATATCATTAATATTCCCCGCCCCTAATTGTACATAAACAATAATCGAATCTTCTGGAACGCCCAATCTTACACAAGCGGCATCTCTATCCATTAATTCATCTTCATCTAATAGTAAAATTGGATTACAAGTAATTAGATCAGGGTTATATTCTTCCTCAGAACTTAAATCTAATTCAATACTATCTTTGGGTCTAATAATATAATCAAAATTATTAATACTATCAAGTGGAGTTTTACTGATTCCTTTTTTCAAAGTACCCCTTCTTAACCAGAATTTTTTGATCTCACTATGATTTGAAATCGAATTTAACATTCCTCTGTAGGGAAAAGCTCCGTCAAAAATAAAATAATTTGGTCTATGAATCGTAAAGATATTTTCCATAAATTCTTCTGTAAGCGTATTCCAAGTTTTTGCGTCCATATTATTGAATTTCTTCCGCCCTGGTATATGATATGCAACAAAATTACCCTGTTCTTTCAAAATATGCAATGTAGGCATTGTAGTAAAAAATATTATTTCAATTTTAGAATCTTTTTTCTTTATTCGTTTTGCGATTGCCAAAATTCTTGTGAAATGACCAAAACCAACACCATTGGTAGGAAAAACCACAATTGATTTCTTATCAATCTCATTATTTTCTACGATTGAATCATGAATAGGGGGATTTTTTATTCCTAATCTTTCGGATGCTAACTCCCATGACATCTGAATTAATTTAAATGGTAAAAAAATTATTTTCCATGGCTTGACAAATGAATTAATTATTAAATTTCCAATTCTAAATGATGCAGAATTTCTTGTTCTTCTTAATTCACGTTTATATTTTTCAATTTCTAAATTAGATTTTTTAGGCACTTTTCCATATTTATTTTGATCTTTTTCAGGAATTTTGGACTTGATAGTTTTAGTAATTTCTCCGGCATGACTTTCTTTTTTTCCAGAAGACTTTCGAATTACCCTTTTTCGTTTCTTCTTATCCATTATAATCACACCGAGAATTATTTATCCATAAAGCATACTATTAGGAGCATTATTTTTTGTTGAATCTTGTGCTTGTAATTGATGTTCAAGCATACTTTTTATTTGCTCTTCAATTCTTTCGGCCTCTTCAATTAGAGGAGTAGTATCAAGATCAACAACAGAAAGTAATGAATCTAACTTTTCAATTAATGCACAGGAAGCCCTAGCATCAGGAAAACGAGGATCGGCTTCTACAAGAATACTAAACATGTTCAATCCAAGTCTTCTAGCCTCTCCTAAAACAACACCACTCATACCTCCAATTAGACCTTGCTCAAGTAACGGAATTTCCATTTTTTCTAGTAACTCGATACCATCTAAAGTGGCAGCAACACCCACAAAGTCTATTTCTGGTGTATCTTCATATTCTACAATAGGTTCCCCCGAACTAGGATCTGGTGGAGGAGAGCCTTTTTTGGCAAAAGCATCAATAAAAATTCCTTGAGTAATATTGTTATCTTTAGCCCAATTTAATATTGCATCTCTCATAGAAAATGCTAATTCCCCACCTACTTTGAACTCTGAAGAGATTAATACAACTTTATCACAATCTTCAAGTTTACAAATTGGGGCGCCAGTGTATATTCTTACCGGGGGCATTGGCCTTCCATCATTTACTAATGAAATAGCCGGAATTCTACTATCACTAATCGCTCCACTAAAATTAAGATTTAAATGTTCTAATAAATATTGACCTACAATACTACTGACCATTCCTACGCTAGGAAAGCAGCAAATTAAAAATGCATTTTCAACATCTGCCGTCTCTGAAATT
>MDTA01155007.1_pt1 | contig 19891 bp, 12 predicted proteins | sample 811151 | NCBI WGS metagenome assembly MDTA01 (sample SAMN05326648, study PRJNA326480) | marine metagenome | isolation source: seawater | place: Indian Ocean: South | collected 2010 | reverse complement strand
CTTAAATTCTGAGTAGTTACCCTTATGGGATACACTTCGTACTTTAAATGTAATTTCTTCTGACATTAATCAAATCCTTTAAATACCATAGCATTGGTTGTACTACTAATCGGAGTCTCTGCATCAGGTATATCATGAACAATTTCGTAAAAATTAACCCAACTGTCATCTACAGGGTAGTCCCAAGCTAGTAGAATCTCTGACTGAGGGTTTCCTTGTGGTCCTTCAAAAGATGCAGTAAGATTTCTAGGAGGAGGAATTGTTGTAGGCTCCCTTTCTACATAAGCTGAGTTAGGAATAGTTCCTAATTCATATTCTTCTTCTATAGCAGTAAATTTTTGGTTATAGTGTTCAACTGCAGTAATTGCAAAAATATTTTTTGCTTCTCGAGCAACATCTAATACTTTGTATTGTTTTGCGGATCCTAATACTTCTGCATTATCACTATTCGTCTCTTTTAAAGACCATATTAAATTTCCAGTAGGAGCTTTATCTAAAGTAGTGCTAAAACTAATAGTATCGGTTGAGGTAGGTCCACCAGCTCCAGGATTAGTAATTTGTACCGCTTGAACATAGGTATAGGGACGCCAATCCAAAGGAAGTAAAACATCTCCTGTTGACGATAAGAAAGCATTAGCTGCTTTTGCTTCTGTATTTAAATCTCTTAAAACATAAGAGGATCCTGTCCAAATATAAGCTTCAGGTATTCTATCCCCAGTATTGTATGTAGTTCCATTAATTGTTATTGGAGCTGAAGCAGTATAAAAAGCACTTGGTTCAGTTATAACTAAATTTAATTCATATGTACTAGTTGGTAAAAATAATACTTCTCTATCTAAAACTAAACTTCCTGTAGTGCCTGATTTTACACGACCACTATAAGATACACCGAATCTGTCAGAGTCTTGAACATTTACTACATCTCCAGGTCTAACAAATGCTGCGGAAAAAGAGGTCTTAAAGGTTACAACTTCCCTTTGATTTTGTGCTGTCCATAGTTTCCATTTTCCATATCTTATTGCTTGACTTTCAGAAGTACACCCAAATGCAACTACCTCTTGAGTTATAACTCTCCCCGTTTTTGCAATATCTGACTTATCTTCTATAAGTAAAGGAACTAACTCATAACCTGCTTCAGGGTCTGCCCAAGTTACAATTATTTGATTGTACCTATTTTTAGCCCCTGTTCCTTCATATGAAAAACGTCCATCTACCACATTAGATTTTGAGAAATTATATACAGAGTCAGAGGGTAAGTCAGGGACTACTGTTATTTGATTATCTAACCAATAAATTATTCCTAAAAATGTAGTAGCCATATCTTTTAAAACTTTATATACGTCAGTAGCTTTTGTTAAAAAGATATTCATTCTATATCTAGGTTCTAATCGTTCAACCCTAGACGAGGGATCAAAAGTAGCATCTGGATTACGAGAAAATCTAAACTCAGTTCCTACAGTATTTGCACTTGCTCCAAAATCTGACCAAGTTGTTGTACCTGCAACTTTGATTTTATAGTACTCCCCAGTTGTTAAATTGCCCAAACCCTCTGGTTTGCCAGTACTTATTAATTCATCACAATATCTAGCTACTCTGTATAAAGAGTACTTATCTATATTATACTCTTTTATGTACTGCCCTGCTCCATATCTGTTATTTGTTACTATATCGTAAAAACACCATGCAGGATTATCTGTATATTGAAGAGTATCTTTAAAACTACCGTCCCAAAATTTTTCATACTTTGCTTTTCCTGAAGTAGAATACTCTCTAGGTGTGTAAGAGGAAGGAATCTGTACAAGTAATCCTCTCATCTCGTATGTTCTTTTAGGAACTCTACTATACTGTCTTGAACTAAATATAGTATTTACCAAGGCACTATAAGGATATGTAAACTTATCCTTAATAATACACTGTATTTTAGTTACAGTTGCATCGGCTGTTAAAAAATGTTTTGTTTTATCATCAATAGATGTAGAAGAAAATCCTCTAGGGCCTACAGGTAGTCCTGCACTTCTTGTTTGTCTTGCAATCTGAACAACAAAAGTATCAAAAGGTCTAAAAGACTCTAAATCTATTATATGTTCAAACGATATTCCCGCCCTAGTTCGAGCAGAATGCTTAACATTTTTTCCAAATAATGTTATCCAATCTCCTGTAACTCCATTAGTAGTAAACTTTATTCTAAACTTATATATTGCATAGGCTACAGATAGTGCTCCATCCTCTTGATTCATAGAGTTTAAACCTTGAGGATAAGTAATAATTATAGAAATTTGATCCATTTCATTTAATTTTGCAGTATTTGCAAATGCACTGGAAGGTATTTCTGTAGGGTTTGGATTTGTATGATTATTTATATCTAATCCACTTGTGGTTGTTCTATTTACGTTTCCGTTTTCTGGATCAGTATTTGGTAAGCCATGAATATCTTTAATAGGAATTGCTTCTCCTGTAGTAGAACCATAATTTGAAAGGGTAGGATCAGAGGCACTAGGCTCCAGTATTTTTAATTCTCTTATTGTTACTCCGTTTAAATCTCCATCATTTGCAACATCAGCACCGACTTTTCCGACTTCTATTAAAGGATCTTGTGAAATATAACCTCTGCGCTCTTGAGCATATAATCCTTCTATTTTATTAAATGTTCCAAATGCTTCGTTCTGTCTAGTGTAAAAGTCTACCCATTCTTGTTTTTCGTCGTCAGTATAATGAGCAGGAGCATTTGCTAGAGTAATATCTCCAGTTTCATCTTCTATGAGGGATTCTTCTGTAAAATCAAAAAGTTTTGATTCGGTTACTGAAAAAATATAGCTACCGCTTTTTGGAGGATTTTCTGTTACTATCGTTTTACTATTTGGCATACTAGCTATCAAAAACTTTTTAGCTATAAATAGTTTATAAGTATTAATGTCAAAAAGTCCAACAAAAGGATTTTTTGCTTCAAAAACTAATTTACCATTTGTATATTCTACAGTTTCTCCGCCCATTACAGAGCCGTAATCGTCTGCCACTAAAAAAGCTTTTTTACTAGGATCATCTACTGTAATCCAATCTGCAGAGTTACCGGCAAATGCACCTACAGGAACATTCGCAGGCTGTACACTAATCATATTAGGCGTAATTCCTTTCTGGGCTGCAGTAGGCTCAGAGTTTCCTGAAGTAATTCGAGAACCAGAAACAATTACTAAATGGTAATCCCCGTCCGCTGTTATAGTATGAGTGCCACTAGAAGTTAGAACTCCGGAATCCCAACTATACGTTGTACCTGTTTGTTTTACAACTCTCCATTTCATTATACCGTTTCCAGTGGCATTTGGCCAACTAATAACGTCATTTTTAGCAAGAGTAAGAGGATTAACTGTAGAAACTCCTGCACTGTATACAATTAAACCATTTGGATAGGTTGAACTAACAGCTACAAATCGGACTGAGTTACTTGGAGCACTTACTATACTGTTTGCATTTATAGATGTATTACCAAATTCGCCTGGGTAACTAGGAGGTCCGAAAGCAAAATCAGTAGGTGGAGTTCCAGTAGTTTGAGAAAGAAGAGACCCCCACTGCAAACCATAAAAAGTACTACCGCTGCTTAAATCATCTATGTGCTGATTCCATACAGTAGTATCATTAAAATTCATTGAGGTTCCAGTAAAAGCAGCAGGCAAACTACTAAAAGATGTAAAATTTGCTCCAATACTAATTTGAAGTTTATTGTCTGAATTTCTAGTGCTACTTACTATTTGTAAGTTTTCTGCTTTTAAGTAGTCTTGTAATATAATACTTTTATTTAGCGCATAATAATTGCCGTCTGAAGTATCAATCATATAGTCAGGCAAGGTTGCGCCGGTACCTAAAGTACCTGTTTTTAAACTAAAAGTAATTTTAGCTGTGGGATCAATAGTTGTTCCTAGTGGGCCTTGTGGAGGGTGGTACCCTAAGTACTTTGCATCCTTTACAGGAATATCATCAAAAAAGATTGAACCTAACCCTCTCTTTAAGCCAGCTACTGGGCCTTCACAAATAACATCGGTAATAGCAATATTCTGTACTGTAGTCCCTGAGCCTGTTTGAGTAAATACTCGTTCAGTAGTATCAGCACTCCCAGAATTTTGCCCCTGTCCATTGTTCCGTCCATTACCGCGGCCTCTATCATGTCCTCTCTGTCCACTCATATTAAATTCCTTGTACTTGAAGCCAGCGAATGAAGTCCTGTTGATCGTACAAATTCATAAGATTCCAAACATTTACATCTGTACCGTTACCACCGCCTTCATCTCCGCCGCCGCCGGTGCCAATAGGATTATTTGTATCTAGAGGATTAGTTCCCTGCTCTGTTTGATTGTCCGGAATATTTCCTGTCAGAGCATTACCACTAGCATCTAAAATAGGCTCTCTATGAACAAACACTGCAGTAGCATTTGCAGTTTGAAAACTAATTGGTCTTCCCGGAACTCTTAGCTCCCCGTATAATATAGGTAAAGGGTCTCCTTCGACAATAGTTTGACCCGATCCTTGAAATAAGTAAGAATCCTCTTTTTGTGTTCCTCCAGAATCTCCTGCCGGATCTGGTGCCATCATTTCAGTTAGTCCTTGCATTAGCAAAGCTCCTCCAAGAACTGCGAGACCCAAAGCAGCACCTATTGCTAATCCACTAGCACCTGCTACTGTAGCTGCTCCAAATAGTGTGCTTCCTGCTGCGCCCCCTACTACTTGTCCTACCCCCGGAACAAACAAAAGGGCTACAAGTACAGCACCTAGTATAAATTTGCCGATACCATCAGATCCTATAGGAAGAGCTCGAATAGTCATATCTCCTGTGGGATAGTGAAGTAAAAGCTCTGCATCATTAGTAATAGGAGTGTTATCAATATCACATAGAAATCCTATACCATTCTCATGGCATTCGGCTAAGTAAGGTCTGAACTCTGAGAAGTTACAATCTAAACACTGAATTACTTCTCTAAAAGAATCAACATCTAGTGTAAATTCTTTTCCGAACTTTTCTCCGATCTCTCCTTCTAAGTATACTTTACGCTTCATATCTATATATTCCTACTAAATGTTTTGCCCACAAGGGGTACAGAGATTCTCTACAAGATAATCTATTTACTGCGTGATGAAAAAACATATCTTTACCTAAATAAACTCCGCAGTGATTTGGAACATCTGTAGTTGTCTGAAAAATTAAAACATCGTTAATCTCAGGATCAGTAACAGGTTTACCTCCCCATTGCTCTATAATATCGTCACAAAAATAATTTAAATCTTTATTCCACCACTCTTGTTCAAATAAAGCACGAGGAGGAATATTAATATTCTCTTTTGCTAGCCAGTCTCGTACGGCTTCAAAACAATCTGCCTCTCCGAATTTATACTCTCTACCTATTAAAGGGTATGCTTTTGTTTTTGGCTGTACTATATTTAAATTCATTTCAGAATCAAATATATAGTAAGGAATTCCTGTAGCATTACATCCACGAATATCTGCCTCACTTGGAGTATTATCTGTATGCATATGATTATGTACTATTGCAAATATATCTGCTTTTTTACATATATCTAAATAATCCTCAGAAGACATTATAAAATCATGTTCTCCCTCTGCTAAGTTTCTACAGGGAAACCATTCTTTTTTTCCTCTTACTATTCCAATTATTCCGCAAGATTCTTTAGGATAATTATTCTTAAAATATTCTTGTATTTCATCTATCACTTAAATTTCTTCGTACCTATGAAGCCTCCAAAAGGTAGGGGTAAATATGTATCTAGTGTTCCTGCAGCATTTGTTTGAAATCTTATTTTACAAGAATTTACACGCTTACCACAAACATCTAATCTTTTCCAGAAACCTCTTTGACTCTCTGGATGTTTATTTTTACTAGGTCGTATTGCTTCGAAAATTTTTGTATGCCCGCTTGCAGTATATCCTTTTACAAATTCAATAGGAGTGCCAACTGCAAGATTTCCTGTCATAGGCTGACTCATAGTAATTGTATATTGATACGTTAAAACTGTTCCTGAAGTGTCTGTCATTCCAGGCGACATTGTAAGATTTGTAACAACTCCTCCAACACCTAACGAGGCAGGAGACACAAAATAACCATTTATTTTTGCTAGAATTTCAGCAACATCTACTGCATCGCCTGCCATCCACGTTCCATTGTATGTAATTTTAAATGTTGTATCGCCTGCAGTAGCACCTCCATACGTGGGCTGGCCGCTGGTGCCAACTGTTGTAGTAAAATATCCAGTAGTAATCGGATTTGGAGAACCTCCTACAGATAGAAGTACCTTATCTCCTATATTATATGAAGTAGTAGAACCCCATGCAGATAAAGAATTTATGTCTATTGCAACATCATTTTCATCAAAAAATTTAGTGCCTCTACTATCTAATGGGAATGTACAGCCTCCTGCGCCGCTTTCATAAAATCCTTGGTATTTCCAAGGACAATACTTACCAATTATGTAACGATTCGGTAAAGTAACTCCTTCCATATCTAAAGGACTTGATAGTTCTAAACTTAGTAAAGGGCCTGACTCTGAAGAAACTCTATTTACATAGTATACTGCATATGGAAACTGAATCGGACGCTTAGGAGTATCTCCAACATTAAAAGTATGCTTTAAAAGAGTCGTTCTATAGCAAACTTTTGAACCTACTAAATCTTGTGCTGTAAAAATCCCTTCATTCTCTAAAATTGTAGACATTGTTGTTTCATCTTTAGTCCCATCACCATTATCTGCAAAGCTGCGGACTAATGCAGGAATATTTGCCATAGTAAGAGTAGGTCTACCAGCTACTCCTGTACTTTTTGCATCTAGTCCTTCTATTCTAATTGGCAGAGATAAATATTCTATGAGTATATTTCCTTCTTCATCAGGAAAATAAATATTATCTAAATTTAAACCATCGAATCCATTGAAAAAATATGCTACATTTCCTGTAGGCAAAGATATCTCAAACAATTCTACAAAAGAGTCTCCGACTTCTTGTAGTTGTACTGCATCAATAACTTCCCCTTGATCTTTTTGTACATGGCCTCTAACATTCCAAGTATAGACACTTGGGCCGCCTGAGACTTGTTTTGCAGGAGGAATATTTGATTGAAAAGTTACTTCAAAATCAGCATCTACAGTACTAGAAGCAAAACTAATTTCAAAGAAAGTATCAGAAGTACCTGTAGTTGGAGATACTTGAGCATTACTAGTAGTTGTTACATTAATAGTATCTTCTGTTACAACTTTGATTCGTAAAGTATCAGTGGTATAAACAAGATGAAATTGATTTACAAAAGAATCTTGGGTTAGAAAAATAGTATTAGTATCGTCAGTATCTATATCATCCGATGCTTCAATTATTTCTTCTGCTTGAAGTCCAACATTTATACGAGTCTCGGAAGTAAAAGTAGCTCCGAAGCCTGAAGTTGAAGCAGTCGCAGCACCAATTACATACTGAGGAGTAGTATTGTAGTGATATAATCTTAAAAAATATGTTCCGTCAGGACAGCTAGTAGTTGGAGCTATTGTAATATTATCCGAACTTCCTGTTACAAATAGAGTGCCGGTAACATTTGTAAAGTAGGTAGAATCTACAATATCATCATTTGATCCGCTGCTATTTACAAGTTTCCAAGAAAACTTTTCTCCGCCAGCGGCAACGGCAGGAGTACCTGTAATCGGAGCATTAGTATTAAAATAATCCCCTATTCCTGCGGTACTGATAGGAACATTAACAGAAGATCCTTGTACTACATCCGCTTCTGTTAAAAATCCAAAGTCTCGAGGTAATATAAGTGCTCTAAGACTAAAGTTTCTTTCTTCGCCCGGTAAAATAGGAAAATGGCTTCTTTGAACGAAAAAATGCCAATGAGCATATGGATCATGTGCAGAACGTTCTGTTGACTCCGGAGCAACTAGACTAAAGGTCTTATTAAACCCAGATCCTGTACTAAGTGTTAAGTCTGGATCATTTCTTGTAGAATCTCCGGCAGGATCTAATAAATATACTATCTCTGTTTGACTTGCTACTGGATTATTATAGACAACATTAACATTAATAGTATCTCCTGTTTTCATTATTGCAGTATAATTACTAGAAACATCTGCAATAGGTACTTGATAACTATTATTTAAAAATTGGTCAAAGTAATAATCAAAAGTGCTCATGGCTCATAAACTCGTCTGAGGGCTGCTGTTAAAGTGTGATGTGTTGAATAAGTATATGCTATTTTGTATTGCTCACAGATTGCCTTTAAAGTTTGTGTTCCACCATATTCAGGAATAAGTATATCAAAGTTTTTGCCTTGTTTTAGATCAAAAAACTTTGCAATTATATCAATATCTTCTGATTTTCTATTTGCAAATGCTATGTTAAATACATCTTTTTTTGTATTTGTTCCGTCAAGTGCTCTTTGTTCATACCCATCTCCAAAACGTGCTGTTAACATAGAAAATTGTACATCTCTATTGAGTCCTCGATCAAAGGTATAAAATGCATCACTAAAAGGTACACCACCTGATATAGTGTTTGCAGGAATTTTTAAAACAAACTTTGTGCCATATCCAGAAGCGCCTGGAGTACTGTCCACAGTCCACACACCCAATGTGGCATCAAACACATAAGTTATGTTATTATATGTATAAGTATCTCCATTATTAGGACTACTAGGAAAATCTGCGGCCATTTAAGTCTCCTTAACTATCGTCAAGAGCTGCAATAGCTGCTTGGAATGCTGCATAATCCGGGGATGCTGCGGCAATTTGTTTTATTTGTGCAAAAGTCATAAGTTTTGTTGGTGTTTGAGGAGTACCTCCTGACTGGTGTTGTGCTACTTTCATTGTTCCACTATCAGAATAAATAGTGTTATCAGAAAGAAACAGATGACGGATTTTATATTCAGCATTACCTAAATCATACGCTGCATTAGTATCAGGAATCATATGACCTGTCATTTGAATTGCAGGAAGAACTAACTCAGATGAAGAATTTATAGAGATTTCAGTGCTTCCTAAGTGTAAAGAAGAACTATCTAAGTAGAGATCCCTCCATTTTTTAGTTGAACTTCCTAAATCATAAGTTGCATTTGTATCAGGTAATAAATGAGTATTTGCTTGCAGATTATTACTAGAGTCAAAATCTAAAGTTTTCGTACCATCTGTAATACTAGATGAAGTAGCTCCCACCGCATCAGTTGTATAGATTATGCCTGCCATTGCTGAATGATTTTGACAGACATAGTAGAGCGTACTAGGTGCGTTCATTGGCACTTCATAAATTAAAGTACCACGAGTAGCTCCATTATTTGTAACACCGTCTGATGCTCCTAGTACATTGGATGAGTTGTATGCTCCACTGCTAGTTTGAATCCAGAAAGGGTGTCCATTGTTAAATGCAAAATCTTGAAACTGAACCCAGGCTTCCACAGGTTGATAATTACCACTTCCAGAAGGAACATCTTGTGCAGAGATTTCTTTTACACCTAGAACTACAATCATTCTATATGTAGAAGTTGTTGTAAATTGGTATGTAAAGTTTGTTCCTGCTGTATTACTACCAAAAGATACACCTTCTGAGTTTCCGGCACCTCCAATAGACCACCCTTGATAATAAGTGCCTGAAGCAGTATCTAAAAACCAGACTTGGTAACGTGCATCTTTAGATGCAGTATTTTCATGATATGAAAATACGTTATAGTCTAAAATTTGTCCAGATAATACACTGAATGAATCAGAGTAAGACCAAGATTTTCTATAATAGTTATTTGCTAGCAGGAAATTTGTATTTGAAAGAAGTTTTACAGAATCACTAACAGTTCCATTAGACGCAGTAAATGACGTAACATTATTACTTCCACCTTCATACTGAGAATCTGTATGAGAAGCTGCAGGCATTGTGTAGCTGTCTATGGCGTCTCCACTAGTTATATAATTTGAACTTTGATTGTTCCAACCCATAGTGACACTAGTTGTTCCAAAGTCAAAATTATATGTCTGTCCTCTTTGTAGATAAAGAGTTGGATTAGCTGTAGCTGCAGAAAAGCCCGAACCATTAAAATTAAAAGCTGTAGGACCATTAGGCACTACATCAAATTCAATATTTGTACCAGAAGGCCCTTGGGGTCCCGTTGCTCCATCTGCACCATCAGCACCGGCAGCACCGGCAGAACCTGCAGGACCAGCAGGACCTACAACATTTCCAGCAGTAATAGTAGAGCTATCCGCAAGAGTAAGAACTAAATCATTATTTGAATCTACCGTTGCGCTAGTAATTCCTCTATTACCGTCTCCTCGAAGATCTCCTGTGCTGAATCCTATTCCATCATTTGAAGTAAATGTTACTACTCCTGTTGATGCTGTATAAGTTCCTCCAGTAAATCCATTTCCATCAGCACCGTCTGCACCTGCAGTACCTGTAGCTCCTTGTGGACCGATAGGACCAGTTGGACCAGCGGGTCCTTGAGATCCAGTAGGTCCAGTTGGACCAGCAGGGCCAATCGGACCGGCAGGACCAATAATATTTCCTACATTTATGCCCGTTCCATCATTTAAACTAAGAACTAGCTCATTACTAGAATTAAGTGTCGCAGTATTTATTCCCCTGTTGCCGTCTCCTCGTAGATCTCCAGTTGCAAATCCTAATCCATCATTTGAGCTAAATGTTACTACTCCAGTATTGGAATTGTAAGCTCCGCCAGTAAAACCATCACCATCTGCACCCTGCGGACCAGCCGGGCCTGTTAAACCAGTAGGGCCAGCGGGACCGGCCGGACCGGCAGCGCCTGTAGGACCAGTTGGACCGGCAGGGCCAGTTGGACCAGCGGGACCTACAGCTCCGTCGTCGCCTTGTAATCCTTGTGGACCTTGAGGACCGGCAGGGCCAATCGGACCGGCAGGACCAGTAGCACCTGTTAAACCAGTAGGACCAGCAGGACCGGCCGGGCCTTGAGAACCAGTAGGACCCGCAGGACCGGCAGGACCAGTTGGACCGGCAGGGCCAACATCTCCATCGTCGCCTTGTGCACCTTGAGGTCCCTGAGGACCAGCAGGACCAGCAGGACCTTGAGGGCCTGCACCGCCTGTTAAACCAGTAGGACCCGCAGGACCGGCAGGACCAGTAGCGCCAGTGGGACCCGCAGGACCTTGTGCACCTGTAGCACCTGTAGCCCCGGCATCTCCCTCATCACCTTGCAATCCTTGTGGACCGGCAGGCCCAGTAGGTCCGGCAGGGCCAGCAGCGCCCGTAGCACCAGTTAAGCCAGTAGGACCGGCAGGACCGGCAGGGCCAGTAGCACCGTCATTACCAGCGGGACCAGTAGGACCAGCAGGGCCAGTAGCACCTTGAGGACCGTCTGCACCAGTGGGACCGGCAGGACCAGTTGGACCGGCAGGGCCAGCAGGGCCAGTAGGGCCATCAGCCCCAGTTAATCCAGTAGGGCCAGCGGGACCGGCAGGACCAGTAGGACCAGCAGGACCAGTAGCTCCATCATTACCAGCAGCACCTGTGGGGCCAATAGGACCAGCAGCGCCTTGAGTACCTTGAGGACCAGCAGGGCCTTGAGGACCAGCAGCACCTGTAGGGCCATCATCGCCTTTTACACCAGTCGGACCGGCAGGACCAGTTGGACCCGCAGGACCGGCAGGACCCGTAGTACCACTTCCAGTAGGACCGGCAGGGCCTTGAGGACCAGCAGGGCCAGTAGGACCTGTTAAGCCTGTAAGACCGGTTGCTCCCGCAGGACCAGCCGGACCGGCAGGACCCTGAGCCCCGGTATCTCCTTGGGCACCTGAAGGCCCATTTATTACCCACTGAGCACTATTTCCGTCATTAAAGTAAACATACATTCGAAGATTTACACTATCGAACCATAAGTCTCCATTTGACGGGCTAGAAGGTGCTGTTGCTGAAACTGTTGCTGACATTTACGCTGCTCCGTACGGACTTAATATGCCGCCTGCTCTTTTCTGATTCTGAAGTTCACGTTGGACTGCTGCTGCAACCAGATTACCAAGCTGAGCTGCTTGCTGTCCATTGTTACTTTGTGTTTGATTTACACCTCCTGCATTATCCATTGCCACATTTACGGTGACATTATTATTTTGACCACCACCGCCTTTCATTTCTACAGGTATCTCTCTGCCGTTGGGCAAGGGTACTACTGCTTCAGTACCGTGCATAATTACAGGATAGCCTGCACTCGGTCCTTTGAATACGCCTCCGATTGCTGCCATTTGAGGCGCTTCTGTATAGCCACCATATCTATAACCTCGTGGCTTGACGATTCCACCGTACCTCAGTGCAGGGCCACTTGGAGTTGCGACTCCACCATCTGCCATTCCCATTGCTGCCATGATTGCTTTTTGAATAAGAAGTTTAACTATCATTTTCATGATATCAGCAATAATTGCTTTTGCCATTTGGCCAAACGCTTCTTTTACTGATTTAGTGCCATCCATAATAGACATAAAAGCATTTGTAAATCCCTCAGCCATAGTATCGGGCAGTTCTGACATGTATTTCTCTAGCTCTCCAGTACCATCAAGATCATTTAACTTATTATTCATCTTGTCTAATTCTTCATTAGCACCCGCAAGAGCCTCCTCAAAGCCTCCCTCTACAACTTCTTTTGCTAATGCTCGTAGACTACCCTCTCCTTCCGCTGCATACTGTCCGGCTTGGCCCATTAATTTGCTTTGAAGATCCTCTGTTTGAGCATATAAAGGATCTTGTGCAATTTGTTCTGGTGTAAAACCTTTTTGCTCTAAAAAGTTAGCTCTTTCAATATTTGCACGGGCTAGTTTATTTGCCTCTAGCTCCATCTGCATGGCAAGTAGATCGTATTCTAAATCAATAGCAGCCTTTCGTTGCTCCATCTGTGCACGCCCTTGTGTTTCCATTCTTGCTATAAGGGCTTCTTGAGCTGTTATATCATCTTTTAAATTATTGATCTCTCCAATAAAACCACCCTGCATTGGGGTACGAGCTCTTTCTCTCTTTCTAGCTCTATTTTCTCTGTCTATTTGCTTTTGAGCAAGGTCTCCAAGTTGTTGTTCCATATCGAGACGTTTGCCGATAGCATCATTAAGCTGCTTTGCTATTGAGAGATAGTTTATTTGTATTTGTAAATTATTCGCTGCTTCAGCATTATCATTTAGTGCGTCTTGAACAGTCTGCTGCTCTATCAATATTTCTAACTTATCCTCCGCCATATCTCTATCGCGAGTAGCTTGATTAAAAGCTCTTTGAGCCTCTGCTCTGTTTTCTTTTGTAGCTAGAGTTAGAGCTGTTTGTGTTCTTAATACTTGATTTTTTGCAGTATCCAAAGCATCTTCTGCCTCTACTATATCTTGTGCTCGTGATTGTCTATTTTGCTCAAACTTATCAGTAATAGTGTTTATACGAAGACGCTTTTCTGCATTTGTTACTTGATTATCTGCTAGCCTTTGTTCTTCCGTTCTGAATTTTTGAATATCTCCTATGAGCTTTTCTGTAGATATATCTTGTCCAAAAGCTGTTTCAATAAGTTCTTCTAAATTACCAAAAGTTTCACCAAGCAGCCTGGCTTTCGCATTAGCGTTATCTGCAGTTAATCCTAACTGATCTATAAAGTTTAGTATATTATCAAAATTTCCTTCTGCTCCTATTTCTCCGGCTCTTGTGAGCTGATCATTAAAAGAATTAAATTCAGCATTTGCTTCATTTGCTGTATCTTCCAGATACTTAAAATTAACACCCAGCTTTGTCAGATCTCCTCCAGAGGCTACAATTGCATCTCTAAGCTTTTCGAACTGACCAGTCTGTAGCATAGGCTTCATGCTTTTTATAAACTCTTGAGCCAAGCTTCTTTGCTCTGATTCCGATGCCCCACTGTTCATAATATCATTCATGATGGTAGAGGCGTTCAAACTAGAGTATGCAGTTAAAGTTTGTTTTGCGTTAAATCCTCCAGGAGTATTCATAGCACCCTCCGCAATAGAATTTACATCTTTTACGAAAGTTTTCATTGAACGCTTAAGATTGTCTAAATTTGTTTGAACGTCTCGTGCATCTTCTACTCCGTCTTTTATTCCTTGTAAATATCTTCCAAAGGGAGAATCTGCAGCATTAGCCAATGCGTCTTGAATGTCAATCTCTATCCCGGGAATCAGATTTAGTAAGTTTAAAGTTACTTTAGTTAAATTTAAAAACATATCAATTAAAGAAGCTTTAACACTAGCTATAATATCGAATATAAAGTTAAAACTTAGTAATCCAACTAAAAATTTATAAAACTTACTGAAGGCTCCTCCAAGAACAGTTAGAGCTCTTTGAGTAGAAGCTACAAAGGCTGTCATCCTAACTTTCATTTCTGTTAGCATTATTTTCCAGCCAAGACCAATATTTCTAAAAGAAAATTTCATTTTAGTTTCGGTGATTTTGGTCTTATTATTAATATGAGTTAAGGCTTGATCCATTTCGCGAACAATTGTTGCTGAAACTCCTGCAAAAGATCCCTTAGTAACTATACCAAACTCATTTACATGGCCTTTTGCAGCATTAAGCATTCTCTTTAAATTTGCTTGATCTACTTTGGCTAAACTTTCAAATCCACTAGTTGCTACTTGCTGTAAGATTTTACTTTTGGAGCCTGCCCCCACAGCTGCTCCTGCTCCGCGCTGTAAAGTTGCTTGACCTGCTTTTGCTAAGTCTCGGGTAGTTGTAATAGTTTGGTCTAGTTGTTTTTTGTAACGAATCTGTGCAATTTTTGCAGCTCGCATAACTACAGCCTGCCGTCTTCCAAAGTCTTCAATAGCTCCAGATACTGCACCTACAGGAAGCACTGCTTTTGCTATCATGGCTATAAAGCCTGCAAAAGCTGCGAAAGCAAGACTTGCATTTCTATTAATTATTCCTGCCAAGCCTTCAAATACTGGAAGAACAGCTTGACTTACTGTTCTAACAATATCTTCAAAAGTTTTTCCTAGCTGTACAAAAGCATTCTCTCGAGGATCAATTTTACCAAAATTTGCTTCTAATTGTCTTTGTGTCGACAATAGTACTGCTTGGCTTCGTTGAACGTCAGTTAGTGAATCTGCTTGTATCCCTAAAGCATTAGCATAATCATTAGTAGCTTTTTCTAAGCGAAGAGTAATTCCTAATTCATCCAAAAGTTCTGGTTCTGCTTTTGACACACCTCGGACCAATCTATCAAAAGAATCTGCGAAATTTCTTCCCAAAGCTTGGGATGCTTTTAAGGCTCCTTCTGCTAACTCATTCAATTGTGCAGGAGAGAACCCTTTTGCGGTACCAATAGCGGCAGCTTGAGCTGCTTCTTGAAAGCCTAGCATTCCCATGCTTGCGTCTCTAAGTCTTTCTGTTATACTTGCTAAAGCCTGTCCAGTGTTTTGAGCGAACGAAATTTGTGCAGCTTCTAACTGCTTTAACTGAGCGGCATTTTTAAGAAACTCAAAAGCAGCACTTACAGCAAATAAATTTGCAGCTAAAGTTGCATAGGCAGGTACAAGGCCCCCACTGATTCCTTGGGCCATCTTAGAAAAGTTTTTAGTACTATTTGAAGAAGCCTGGGCTGCACCTTTTAGTCGACGATCTGTACTATGTGCAGAAGTAGCTAAGTTGTCTGCTGCATTGTCAGCACCTCTTAGTGCTTTCTCTAACTTTTTTGCAGAGACAGTGGCTTTTTGCATTTTGCCATTGACTTCAATATCAATCTGTATCTTTTTTGCCATTAGCCGCTAACATTATGGGTGTACTGTTTTCCACCGCTTGCTTTTGCATTTTGCTCTGCTCGTTTTCTTTCTTTCGATGCTTTATCAAGTCTTTCAGATACTACCAAAGTTTCATACATTTTTGCAAAGTACATAACTATGGGAGGTGACGTAACTTGATAAAGCTCAAATAAATAATCTACGCCTGTCCAGTCTTTGCCTAAATACGTTCCACTCATTCCTTCATATCTATCTGACAGTAGTCCATATATAAAAAATGCCACTTGAACTTCTTCGGGAAAGTCCGAAGCTTCGAGCGGCATTTTGGCAGGATCAGGTTCTTGACCTAACTGCTCACAAATTGTAAGATACTTTTCAATATCTATTTTGGAGTCGGATTCTTTTACATAACGTTCTAGTAGCCTTCCTACTTCGGCTACTTGTTCCCAGTAAAATTTTCGAGGTCACCAACAACCTCGGTAATCCATGTATCAAAATCGCCAGAGTTTTTCATTAAAAGCTCGGCGTTATCGTGAGTGAAAGGGAGTTCATCATCAGGTTCGTAGGCTGATACATCTACCAAAAGAAGCTCTTCTAGGTATCGAAATTTCAGTCCTGTCCAACCTTGGATAACTGCTTTTACATATTCAACCAGAAATAAATCTTCATTCAGTTCTTCTTCTGGTTGTCGCGTTTTACGATTAAATTTAGTAGTTACACAACGCTTTCTGAGCTTGAGTAGCTCTTCTCGTGCAAGATAAGTAACGTCCACTGAAAACTCAGGAAATCCCGGGTACTCCAATGTAACGGTTTTGCTTGGAGTCATAAGAGTCGCAAGCGAAATAGGTGAATCACTCATTAAATAAGACCTCGTTAAAAAGAATTTTTATTTTTTAATTATAATAAGTATATTATAAAACAACAAGAATGTCAAGAAATATTTTTGAAAGGTTAAAAGGGGCCGAAGCCCCTTTAGTAAGATTATTATGCACTATATTTGTAAGTAATTGTAGCTTCGTCGGCCGCATCGAGTGTGGACGGCAAAGCATGCCAATTAGTCTCTAGTGAAATAACGTCTTCGATACCATGAGTAGGAATCTCAAGGTGGCAGTTATTAAAGTCAAATTCTGCACGTGGGTAAGCTGAACCTCCTACTTTGAATAGAAGATCAAATCTGTTACTAGTTACACCTGTAGAAGCTGACAGATCTCGGAAGAGTTCTGCACTCGTATGGAATCCAGAAGTACCTGCTGAGTTTGTGCTAGAGTCATCGAGATAGCAAGTGAAGCTTCCAGAAACTGAACGAGTTCCAGTAACGTGACCGATTGGAGTATTTACACGACAAAGCTCTTCAGGAGTAAGGAATGTAATATTATTTTCAAATGTAATACTACCTCCAGTCAGAGTAAGAGTATATACATCATCATACTCGTCTGCACCGCCAGGATCTTGATCTTGAGTAGCAGTAGTTACATCAAGAGTCGTCAAGCGATTCTTAATAAAGTTATCGGTTGATGCAGTACCTGTATCAATTGCAGTAGAAGCATTGAAGGCTGTAGTATAAATATCTGAGCCTCCTGTACTAATTGCAATTTGCTCAAGAAGAGTACCAAAGCCACTCCAAGTAATTTGAGTAATACCGTCAATATCAAATTCAAGAGTTGCAGAGTTTACAACACAGTCAGAAAGTTTATATACGGTTTGACCATTAGGAGTTGCATATGCAGCAGCATTTGCACCTGGTCCACAGCCTCCGAGAACAAAGTACAAGTTAAATTTTCCAAGTTCTACAGTATTAGAATCATTTAGATCATAAGTTACCGAAACAGGATTTGAAGTACTTGGAACTACTGGACCGGCAGAAGTGCCCCCAGAGCCATCAGAAGTAAGAAGCCATCCTGAGTTACCTGCATAGTGAGTATTACCAATCATGCTTGCCCACAAAGCCGCGTCTACAGAAGTAGCATCAGAGTTAGGACGAACATAACTAGTAAAAGACCACTCGGCGGGCTCAAGAGCATCATTAAACATTGAACGGCCTCGACGTGTACTCAACTTATTATCACGAGCCATCTCATTAAGAGTGACTTCAGAAGTTGCAACGCCTTGTGAAAAAGAAAATCCATCGAGTACAGGGATTTTCCACAGGTGCTTTGAAGTGTTAGTAGCTGCGGCACCTGTTGACAGAATTGTAAGACCTGTCTGATCTTTTTCGAGAAACACATGAGTATTTCTACTCAGTTGTAAGTTTGCTGCTGGCATAGTTTTCTCCTATGTAGCTTGAAAAGACTTGATCGTGAATCTTTTGATTCGTGTCAGTATTTTCTAGTATCGAACCTCTAAAAGCATTTCTCCAACTCCTAAAGGCTCTAGCACTCCTTCATCAGTATCTATGCTGATGATAGAAATTTGATGCGTATACTGCGTAGTTGGCTGATTCGCAGAGTTTAACTCTGTATACGCAAGTCTACTATTAGTTTCAATTACTGTCTCCACATCTTGCAGTAATTTTTCCAAAGCAAGCACGGCGTCTTCTTCATTTACATAACATCGTACTGTAACCGACAGAAATCTATCTCTGTAACCACCGCCTTGATATTCTCTTGTTTCACTTCCTGCATTTAAATGAAGAGCAGGAAACTCTGCTACTTCATCCCAAAATTTAAGCCTTGGGTGCACATTTTCAAAAACATCAGTTAAAAAGGCCCCATTTCCGTCTATACCTTTTAACTTATCTACAAGAGCATTGACAATAGCCATACGTCTAGTGCTATATAGTCGTTCTGTCATTTATACTCTCCTTGTGTAGAATCGTCCTATATTCATTTTCAATGCTATTTCTCGAATAGACATATCAATAACCCTTCGAGGGTCTCTATCTGAATTACCTTGTCTATTACCGACTTCAAAAGTTTCATACGGATCTCTCGCGTAAGTATAACCAATGCTCGGGAACCCTTGTTTTGTTTTTATTATATCTGTTATCTTTACGCTATCTGCAAAACGTCCGGTTTGATACTGTAAGCGAGGGCTAATCATATTCTTTGCAACAGTTTTATTTATTTCTTGATTAAATAAACCTATTAAATGAACTATTGAAGTATCTGATCTTTTTGCTTTTGTCTTTTTTACACTACCCTTTCTTAAAGGTACTCCTCTTTGAGCAGTATATGCAGTTACTATTTCTGTATCACGAGTAGCTGTATTTTTGCCCTTACTACGTTCTTTTACTATCTTTTTTCGTTTACCGGTTACTTTTGTACGTTTTGATTTAGGAGCAATAGCTTCTAACATAACCTGCTCTAAAGCATCCATTCCACTAGTGCTTGTTTCTTGCTCCATTACTTCGAAGTCTAATAGAGTATCTTCGAAAGCTTCTCTTTCAAACTGAGCTTCTCGAGCATTCTTTTCAAAATACTGAGAGCTTAAAACAAAAGCAAACTTTTTACTGAATTTCCCGTCTGAACTTATAAGCTGCTGATGGCTAGTGTCTACTTTTATATTATACTTTTTTCTTTGTCGTAGTATTACAGCGTCTAGCTGTGCAACTTCTGCATCACTTAAATCAAATTTATCTGCAGCTTCACCTACAGCTCTTTCTAAACCAAATTGAGAGGCTGCTATACCTCTTTCTCCGTGTCCTAATTGTGAAGCTTTTGAAAGTTCCGCAGCTTCTACTGATTTATTTGTTCTTTCTAGTTGATTTAAATAATCTGCTTGTATTTTAGCTAAGTCTTCTTTATTTCTAGTTTTAAACTTTAATCTTTTTGCTGCTTCAAAATTTCGTATTACAAATACACGATCACCTTTTTTCTTTTTAAACAAGTGCTTTTTTGAAAATAAAAAAGCTTTTTCGTCAGAATCCATTCTAAGTCTTGCTTCTGCGCTCTCTAAATATGCGACACAAAGATTAAAAAGTATATTTCGTTCTTTTAAGTTTAATCGAATACCTGTTACTTTTAGTATTTTTGCGGCTTCGTTTTCTCTGTTTAGTACAAAAAACTGTCCTGGATCTTTTTCAGCATCCGAACGTGCTTGAGAATCTTTTACTTTTTTAGTAGTCTTTTTTCTTTGCTTAGATCTCTCTATTACATAGCGAGTTGCTTTTTTAAGTTTAGAACTACTCATTAAAAGTTTTTATATAAATCTAATACTCGCTTAATATGATCTGGAAAAGCTACAG
>MDTA01076321.1_pt1 | contig 19894 bp, 22 predicted proteins | sample 811151 | NCBI WGS metagenome assembly MDTA01 (sample SAMN05326648, study PRJNA326480) | marine metagenome | isolation source: seawater | place: Indian Ocean: South | collected 2010 | reverse complement strand
TAACAGCATATTGATATGCATCATCATAAGTATCTCCATGAAGGATGACTTTTGATCCATAGTCTTTTACTGCATCAATTTTAATTTGTGGTGTGGTTTGTGGCATAACAATTGAGGATAATATTTTCAATTTTTGACATGTTAGGGCCACCCCTTGAGCATGATTTCCGGCTGATGCTGCCACAATATGATTAATATTTTTTAAATTAGAAATTTTGTTGTATGCACCCCGTAGCTTAAATGAAAATACTGGCTGAAGATCTTCTCTTTTAATAAAGATATTATTATTTAATTTTTGAGATAGTTTTCTTGCAGCTTGGGTGGGTGTTCTAACAGCAATATCATAAACTGCATCAGCATTTTGGATCTTTTTAAAGCATTTTTTTACGTAGTTATCTTTCATTAGCATTTATCTTATAGTGTATACTAAACGAAGTGGTATTTAATTCAAAATGGATCAAGAATCAAAAAAACATAAAGTAGCAGAGTTTGCGATAAATTATATTAACAATAATGAAGTTCTAGGAATAGGATCAGGATCTACAGTGGAAATACTAATAAGTTATCTTCCAAAAGTAAGAAATAAAATTCAATCTATAGTTTCCAGCTCTACAAGCTCCACAAAGCTTCTAGAGAAAAATGGCTTTGATGTATACCAGCTTAAAGACGTTGGCAGATTAACAAACTATATTGATGGTGCCGATGAAGTAAATAAATATCTTCAAATGATCAAAGGAGGTGGTGGTGCACTGACCAGAGAGAAAATACTTGCACATAATAGTGATAACTTTGTCTGTATTGTTGATGAATCTAAAAAAGTAGATATTCTAGGGACTTTCCCTTTGCCCTTAGAAGTAATACCAATTGCTCAAAGCTCCGTAGCACATGAAATTATAAAAATTGGTGGAAGACCTGTCTTAAGACCTAATTTTGTTACAGATAACGGAAATATCATTTTAGATGTTCATAATTTTACTATAGAGGAACCATTAAAAATTGAAGCATTACTTAATAACATACCGGGTATTGTTACCAATGGTATCTTCGCGCAGGATTGTGCAGATATTTTGTTATGTGCTAAAGATGACGAAGTTGAGGAGAGTAAGTCTATCGCTTAGAGAATTGAGTGGCTTTTCTTGATTTTCTAAGTCCTACTTTTTTTCTTTCAACCTTACGATCATCCCTGGTTACAAACCCCTCTCTTTTAAGTGTAGGAAGTAGATCATTTTGATATTTAACCAAAGCTCTTGTGAGGCCATGAACGATAGCGCCAACTTGACCACTTTTACCACCACCAACAACAGAGATTTTCAGATTAACTTTATCCAGCATTTGTGTCTTGGATAATGGAGCTAGAAGATTTGCAGTTAGAGTTGCAGATTGTGTGAATTCCTCTACAGATTGAGAATTTATTTCAATCTCACCGGTACCGCTATATAGATATACTCTCGCACTTGATGTTTTTCTTCTCCCTGTTCCGTAAGTTTTATGCATATTATATCTCTAGTGCTGTTGGTTTTTGTGCCGTATGGTCATGTTTGTCTGCATCATAGATTTTTAGTTTTTTAATCATGGCTCTTCCTAGTGGGTTTTTGGGCAACATGCCTTTAACTGCGTTTTTAATAACAAAATTGGAGTCTTTGTCCAACATTTTATTGAGTGGTGTAGACTTCATGTTGCCAATATAGCCAGTGTGCTTGTGGTAAACTTTATCTGACATTTTATTACCTGTAACTTTAATTTTTTTTGCGTTGATAACAATTATATAGTCTCCTTCGTCCGTATGAGGTTGATATTGAGGTTTATGCTTACCTTTTAGCATATGAGCTACTTTAGACGCTAAACGCCCTAAAACAACGTCTGTAGCATCAATTACATACCAATTTTTATTACTATCATTTATACTCACGGATAGAGATTTTACTCATATAATTTCTTGTATACAAGTGATTATTTGAGATTATAGCAATTGGAGTGCAGAAGATGACTAATTTAGACAATTTTTTAAAAGAAGTGGATTATGCATTGAACATACTTTTAAAAAAAGATAGCTCAAAGAGTAAAGACAAAAAACTTAATAAAGTAGATAAAAGACAGTCTCAGAGAGTTATGAGAGTAAATCACATGGGTGAGATATGTGCTCAAGGTCTATATAGAGGTCAGGCCTTTACTACAAAAGATAGCAACTTGAAGAATGTAATAGTAGCTATGTGTAATGATGAAAGAGATCACTTAACAAAGTGCTCTAAAAGAATAAGTCAGCTGTCAGGGAGAGTTAGCTATATAAATCCATTATGGTATCTTTCATCCTTTATTTTAGGAGCATATGTAGGGCGGCTAGATAAAGATAAATCATTGGGATTTATTCATGAAACAGAAGAACAGGTTGAAGCACATTTGGATGAATACAAAAAGAAATTACCTAAAGATGATATTGATAGCCAAAAAGTTTTAGAGGAAATAAAAGTCGACGAAACAAAACATAAAAACACAGCTAAAGCTAACGGCCATGCAGAATTAGACGATGCTAGTAAAAAACTCATGTCTATAACATCACAAATGATGAAAAAAATAAGTTACTATATTTAGGTAATAAAATTTTTAATCTGTTGAATTATTTTTCCATAATCACTCTTTTCATATGTTTCGTGATTATTTTTGGTTATTTTTATATTTTCAAAACTACCAGTACTTTCCTGATCTATAGAAGGCTTATATTTTGAAAAGTTATTTAAGAATAATTTTAATGCAGTTTTATCTGGATTAATTTTTTCTAAATTAACACCTCTATGGAAATAATCTAGTGTAGCAACATCAAAACTACTATATTGCTTATCAGCGGATAAAACATCTAAGGACTCGAAGACTGAATTTCTACTACATGATGAAATATGTAATTCTAATCGAAGTATTAACATGCCATCAATGCTATTTTCGTAGTAAGAATGAAAACTAATATGGCTTTCGTTTAAGTGTGCTACACCACTTGAGCCATAAACTGTTTCTGATGATTCTATAAGAGTATTAAGGCTCATGCCACTTGGTGTAAATTTATGACTAGATGTATTGATTATTTTAGTATTTAATTTTGTAGAAATATTTTCAATGAGTATCATTATATATTCAGGATTAAAATCAGAATCAATTTTTTTATTCATAAAAAGCTTATCGCCGTTCTTACAAATGAACCCGTAATAAGTATTTATAACTAATGATTGACTAGTGTTAGATATATTAACTTGCATTGCTTACTGTTGGGTGCCACAAGATCTGTAGAATATTGTTATCTGGATCTTTAATATAAAAACTCATAGAATTATCTCTATGTTTCTTTAATTCCTTGACAATTGGTACTGACTTATTTTTTATATGGTCATAAAAATCTTGAAGATCCTGTTGTGTTTTTACAAAAAAGCCAAAGTGGTCAAGTGATGAAACAGCACCAAAGTCAACATCTGATGCATGATGAAGAGCAAGATTATCGACTCCATTAGTCAAATAAACATTTTCATTATCAGGCTTCCAGTCAACACTCATGCCAAGAACATCAGAATAGAATCTGAAGCACTCTTCAAAGTTTCTAACATTTAAAGCAATGTGTCTGATACCTAAATTATTAAACATTTATTAATTCTCCTAATATTTCTTTTCTATTTTTTGATTTAACTAGATACTCTCCAATTAAAAAAGTATATATGTTTGAATGATTTAATTTTAATATATCCTTTTTATTTTTTATACCACTCTCGCTTATAACGACTATCTCATTATCGTTTACTAGCTCTGCTATTTCTACACTAGTATTTAAATCAACACTAAATGTCTTTAGGTTTCTGTTGTTAATTCCTATCATATTCACATCATTAGATAGTGCTGTTTTTAACTCATCTATGTTGTGTACTTCTACTAAAACATCTAGCTTGAGATGTTTAGCTACATTAAATAATTCAACAAACTTTTCTGTACTTAATGCTGATAAGATTAACAAAATACAGTCAGCTCCTATTTGCTTACTCTCATATATTTGTATTGGATCTAATATAAAATCTTTTCTTAAAATTGGTATGTCCACTATTTTTTTTACATCTATCAAATCACTAACAGAACCATTGAAATAATTTTTCTCTGTCAATACTGATATACAGGATGCGCCTCCTCTTTGGTACTCTTTCGCTATTTCTATAAGATTCAGATTCTCGCAAAGTATACCTTTGCTAGGAGATCTCCTTTTTATTTCTGCAATGATAGAGTTTTTTTTTAATTTTTGATTGTCTAATAGAACATCGAAAAAAGGTCTTTTGTTTGATGTATTCTCTGGTATAGAACTTGTATCAATTGAACTTTTTAGTAACTCAATTTCCTTGATTTTACTTTTCATAATTTCCAGTAACATATTTAGACCTGATTTGTGAAATCTATGTATTGATTAAATTTATCTCTGACTGAATAATTTGACAATGCCTCCATGCACTCAGTTATAGCATCGTTTATTGTGTCACAATCTTTATACAACATGACCAGTAAAGAAGCATTTAATACAGCTATCTTAAGGGCATCAGAATCCTCATTATTAAACACTGCTAATGTCATATCTAGACTGCTCTTATGAGAGTCTGTAATGATATTTTTTAGCTCTTTTCCCTTCAGATGGTAATCATCTGGATTAATGGTATATTCAGCTATCTTATTATCCTTAATTTCTGTCACATATGTTAGATCATAGATACTTGCCTCATCTAGACCATCTTTTGAATTTACTAATATCGCTCTCCTTGTGCCAAGCTTAAGAAGTGCTTGAGCCAATAATTTCATTGAATCAACATTGTAAACACCAATCAGCTGTATATCTGCGCCAGCTGGATTAGTTATAGGCCCAAGCAAATTGAATATAGTTTTATTTGGGGAAATAGCTTTCCTAGCATTAGCGACATTCTTCATGGCTTGGTGGTGCATAGGAGCAAACATAAATCCAAAGTTTAACTCTTCTATACATTTCCTTACTTGCTCAGGGTTTAAGTCAATTTTAGCCCCAGCATCATGCAATAAATCAGCACTACCTGACGAGCTAGTAATGGCTTTATTACCATGTTTAGCAATTTTTACGCCACAAGCTGCAGCTATAAAAGATGAACAAGTTGAAATGTTAAATGTACCTAACCCATCACCTCCTGTTCCACAGCTATCAATTACTTTAAAATTTAAACTGACTTTTTTAGATATTTTTCTCATTGATGTTGCAAAACCAATAATCTCATTAATGGATACTCCGTTTTTATTTATAAATTCTAAGACTTTTATGATTTGATCATCTGACATTAATCCATTAAACATTTGATTAGATACATAGGATGATTCTTCAACACTTAAGTTATTCCCATGATCTAGTTTGCTAACAATATTATCTATATTAGACATTTAAGAAATTCTCCAAAAGTTTATGACCGTATTGTGTAAGAATTGACTCAGGATGAAATTGTAAACCATAAACAGCATAATCTTTATGCTTTAACCCCATTATCTCAGAACAATTATCCTCTTGACTACTTCTGGCTGTAATCTCAAGAACCTCTGGAAATGTCTCCTCTTCAATGACTAAGGAATGATAACGAGTTGCATTAAAACTTTGAGGAATGTCGGTGAACAGTTGAGAATTATCATGTTTTATTTGAGATGTTTTTCCGTGCATGATTTTTTTAGCTGAGATTATCTTACCGCCAAATGCTTGGCCTATAGTTTGATGGCCCAAGCAGACTCCTAATATTGGAATATCTTTATGAAATTTCTCTACAACTTCTATAGAAATACCAGCCTCATTAGGAGTACATGGCCCTGGTGAAATTACAATTTTAGATGGCTTTAGATCGGTAATCTCATCAATAGTAATCATATCATTTCTCTTAACTAATACCTCAGCGCCCAACTCACCTAAATATTGGACAATATTAAATGTAAAAGAATCATAATTATCTATCATTAAAATCATTTTATGCCTCTTAATTTTTCAACAGCACGTATTATTGCCATACCTTTATTGATAGTTTCATCCCACTCATTCTCTGGAACAGAATCATAGACAACACCTGCCCCACATTGAATAGAAAGTTCATCATCTTTAATTACGCAAGTTCTTATTGCTATAGCAGTGTCCATGTTACCATTCCATCCTAAATAACCAATAGCTCCAGCATAAATTCCTCTCTTAATATTCTCAAGTTCGTAAATAATTTGCAATGCACGTATCTTAGGAGCTCCCGAAACAGTTCCAGCCGGGAATGTTGCTTGCAGAACATCAAACATATTGAGATTATCTTTTATGTCCGCTTCAACATTTGACACCATATGCATCACATGAGAGTATTTTTCAATAATCATTTTATCTGTTAAGTTAACAGAACCAACTTTGCAAATTCTACCTATATCATTCCTTCCTAGATCTATTAACATTAGGTGTTCAGCAAGCTCTTTTGTGTCATTTTTTAAATCAATTTCTAATTTATTGTCTTCATCAGGAGTGCTGCCTCTAGGCCTAGTCCCTGCTATTGGTCTTACAGTTACTTTTTTATTTTCGAGTCTGACTAATATTTCTGGAGAGGAACCAACGACTGTATAATCACCCATATTTAGATAATACATGTATGGGGATGGATTGATTTGTCTAAGTTCTTTATAAAAGTCGATAGGTTTTTCTTTAAAGTTAATGCTCATTCTTTGAGACAAAACAACTTGCATTACATCACCAGACTTTATGTATGATTTAATTTTATGAACAGCATCGATGAAATCTTCTCTCTCAAATTCATATTTGATGTTCAAAGGTATATCAGGTGTCAAAGGGTGACTTTTTTTATTTTTCTTTTGAAAAATATCATTGTACTCATCCAATTTTTCAAAACATTTTTTATATGATATTTCATTTGGTTCAGCAAAAATAACTAAAAATATTTTATTAGAGGATTTATCGAAAACAATAAATTCATTACATATAATCAGTGATATATCTGGAGCATTAATTGTGTCTTTTTGGATTTTTTTTTGAACACTATTCTCAAAGTAACATACTGAATCAAATGAAAAGTGTCCAACCAACCCTCCACTAAAGGGAGGCATGCTATCAGGTAAATAAATCTTATGTGTTAAAAAAAATCTTTGGATCCATTCCAGAGGATTTATTACATTAAATTTGTCTGTTATTTGAAAGTTAGAATATTTATAAACATCATTGTCATAAACTTCGATATAGTCACCAGATGAGCATCCTATAATTGTGTATCTACTCCAGTTTTTATCGCCCTCTAAAGATTCAAAAAAGAAAGATTTTTTTTTGTCAAAATATTTGGAGTATATATCTATAGCTTCGTGGCTAGAGTCAGAAATCTCCTTGATTATGGGAATAAATGTATATCCCTCATTAACTTTATCTAAAAAATCAGAATATATCATTAAGCTTAATTATATTTTGGTTAGTAAGCTTCTCATTCGACTTATTGTATCTTTGTAATTATCAGATTTAAAGATAGAAGAACCGGCAACAAAAGTATCGGCACCACATTTAGCCACTTCAGAAATATTATTTAAATTGATACCGCCATCAACTTCCAAACGTACCTGCTGATTGGTATTATCAATCATTTTTCTAACTTCTTTAATTTTTTCATAAGTACTTTCAATAAACTTTTGTCCTGCAAAACCAGGGTTAACTGACATTAGCAAAACCATATCAATTTTCTCAAGGCAGTACTCGAGAACAGATACATTTGTAGCTGGGTTAAGTACGACCCCGGGTTTACAACCTTGATCTTTTATTAAATTTATCGTTCTATCAATATGTTTAGTAGCTTCTGGATGGAAAGTGATGTAATTAGCTCCAGCTTTTGCAAAGTCAGGAATTATCTCATCAACTGGACTTATCATTAAATGCACATCAATTATTGCTTTGATGCCATAGGATCTTAGGGATTCACATACCAAGGGGCCGATTGTCAAATTTGGAACATAATGATTATCCATGACATCAAAATGTATGAAGTCTGCACCGGCTTCCAGAACATCAGACACATCTTGTCCCAAATTAGCAAAATCTGCTGATAATATTGATGGAGCTATTTTGTAATCTTTCATTTATTTTTTGATGGCTGAAATCAGTATATGTCATTCAATGAATGAATTAAAATTGTTTTTTATGATAAAATGATTTCAGAAAATTAATAAGGATTTTAAAGGAGAAATTATGGAAATAGTAAGAAAATTAGCAATCCTAACCTTGTTCTTGGTGAGTTTACCACTTCATGCGGAAAATCATGTGGTTGAAATGTTAAGTTCATCAAATGGCCAGATGATGGTTTTTAAACCTGCCGTTTTAAAAATACAGGCTGGTGATACAGTCACTTGGAAAGCAACAAACCCAGGACACAATACCGCATCGATAAGCGAAATGAGTCCAGATTCTTCTCTTGTGTGGAATGGAAAAATTAACGAAGAGTTAACTATAACATTCTCTAAGGAAGGTACATATGGTTATAAATGTACACCACACTATATCTTAGGTATGGTAGGAATAATTGCCGTAGGAGACGTATCTGTTAATTATGATACTGCATTAGAATATGGTAAAAGCCAAGAGTCCAAATGGGCGACAAATAAAGAGAGGTTTTCTCAATATTTAAGTGAGATTAAATAATAGATGAACTTGTCTGATAATTTTTTTCTAGAAAATAATCCTATATTTTCTGGAAAAATCAGACAAGTCTATAATTATTCCGATGATTTATTGCTCATAAAAACAAGTGATAAAATTTCAGCTTATGATTTTGTTTTTGATGATGAGATAACGGGCAAAGGTCAGCTTCTAACTAAAATCAGTAAATTTTGGTTCTTGAAAACTGCTAATATAATTGAAAATCATTTTATATCAGATAAAGAAATTCAAAATGAGTTTCCAAAGTCACACTTAGCTTGCATGTTGGTAAAGAAATGTGAGCCTATCAAAATAGAAGCCATTGTAAGAGGATATTTATGTGGGTCGGCATATGAAGAATATCTTAAATTTGGGACAGTAGCAGGCCATGAATTAGAAACGGGTTTAAAAAAAAACTCGAAACTACAATATCCAATCTTCACGCCATCATCTAAAGCCCCTGTAGGTGGTAAAGATGAAAATATTTCTTATAGTGACGTAGTAAGTCTTATTGGTGAGGATAAAGCATCATATATAAAAGAAAAAAGTATACAACTATATGAATTTGCTCACCATTTTGCATTACAAAGAGGCTTGAGCCTTCTTGATACAAAATTTGAGTTCGGCATTGATCTATCAGGAAAGATAGTGCTCATAGATGAAATTTTTACACCAGACTGCTCAAGATATTGCAAAACTAGCATTTCTGACCAAGAGTATTTAGATAAGCAATATTTTAGAGACTATCTGAAAGAGATTAATTGGAATAATGAACAAATAAAAATCCCTGATGATATCAAAAGAAAAATATTGTCGAGATATCAGGAAGTTTACAAACTAATTACAAATGTCTAAACAAATATTCATAACAGGCACAAATACAGAAGTCGGCAAAACTCATATTGGATTAGAGCTCTTAAAAAGTCTCAGTCTCAAATATAATTGTATAGCGTATAAGCCAATTGAAACAGGTTGCCGGTCTAAGAATAATAAATTAATACCGTCTGACTCACAGAAATATGAAAAATTAATAGGCGATAAAGTAAGTCTTGAAAAGATAAATCCATATCGCTTTATACCCCCGGTCTCTCCGTACAAGGCAATCAAAGATGCAAAGAAAAAAATATACATTAAAAACTACTGTGAAAAAATTAAAAACTTGCCTAAAGCAGAAATTATTTTAATAGAAGGCGCAGGAGGTGCGTTTTCCCCGCTTGCAACGGACGGATTAAATATTGACCTAATGAAAGCATTAAAATCAATAAACATTCTTGTTATAAAAGACCAATTAGGATGTATAGGTAACACAATCTCACATATTTTAGCTTTTGAAAGATTAAAAATATCGCTAGATATTTTAATTCTAAATACAATAAATCCTAACAAAATGGATAATTATGATGAAATAAGGAAATACACTAACATTCCACTATTTCATTATAATAAGAAGCAAAAATCTGTATTCTTGAAAAAAGTTTTTAAAAAAATTGCCTCATTTTTATAATTCAGCTATAGATGCTTTTGAACACCTACCTGCGCGATCAACAAGAAGCTTTTGCGCTTCTATTAAGTTTGAATCCATGCCTTTCCAAGCATTCAATGCAACGGACTGAATAGCTCTTGCATATGAGAAAGTTACTCTCCATGGAAGGTCTGATGTTTTGTTTATTAGGTTTAAATGTTGCTCAGCTTCCAAATCTGTCTGCCCGCCTGAGAGGAAAGCCACGCCAGCTGTATCAGAGGGAACACAATCCAAAAGACATTTTATTGTCATATTTGAGACTGTTTGTTCATCAGCGCGAGAACCATTCTCTTGGCCAGATATAACCATACTAGGCTTTAATACAGTTCCTGGAAGATATACATCGAACAACTTTAGGTTATTAAATAGAGATTCTAAAGATAGTCTTGTAACAGAATCACATTTTTCTATTGAGTGATTCCCATTAATAAGTACTTCAGGCTCAACTATAGGGACTAAGTTATTTTCTTGGCATAATGACGCGTATCTAGCAAGAGCATTCATATTTGATTCAATACAAGCCAATGAAGGTATATCTTGGGCTATCGTTATTACAGCTCTCCATTTACAAAATTTTGCACCTTTTTCAGAAAATTCTTTAAGCCTCTCTCTTAGCCCATCTAATCCCTCAGTAATTTTCTCATTTTGATTAACAGAAAAATCTTTTGCGCCTCTGTCCACTTTAATACCAGGTAATATTCCAATAGAGTTGAGGTAATCTCGAAAAAGTAGTCCATCACTCATTTTTTGATCGAAGGTCTCCTCAAATAAAATGGCACCGCTAATGTAATCAGCTAGGCCTGGAGCTGTAACAATTAACTCTCGATACTTTCTTCTATTATCCTCGTTATTATCGACATTTATGGAGGCCAAACGTTTAGCAATCGTAGGGCTACTCTCGTCCATCGCAAGTATTCCTTTGGGTTTGGCCATCATTAATTTTGCTGTTTCTTCTAAAGTATCTTTATTCATATTTGACTCCATATTATTCAACATTAATCATCTTACCTACTTCTACAACTTTTAAAGCATTTGTTCCGCCACTAGTTCCTAGAAGGTCTCCTTTTGTGATAATCACTAAATCTCCTTTTTTAACAGTTCCTATCTCTTTCATCAGTCCAATAACTTGAGCATTAGCCTCGGCATGATTGTGTTCTAATTTATCAAGTTTAATTGACTGAACTCCTTTATATAAACATATTCTTCTACTTGTTTTTATATTTTGAGTCATTGCGTATATTGGTATGTTAGACTGCACTCTTGACATCCAAAGAGCTGTTGATCCTGTTTCTGTTAGAGCTGCTATTGCTACAACTTTTGTAAGTTTTGCACTATATACTGCTGACAAAGCAATAACTTGATCCACTGGAAGTGTTTTGGGTACAACTCTGTCTACGGATGTTGGTCGAATGTATGCTTGTTCAGATTCAACACAAATTCTACTTGCCTCTGAAATTACATCAGAGGGGTACTTTCCAATTGCTGTTTCAGCCGAAAACATAATTGCATCGACACCAGATGTCACTGCATTTGCTACATCAAACACTTCTGCTCTTGTAGGAACGCGACTCGATATCATCGACTCCATCATCTGTGTTGCCACAATAACAATTTTATCAAATGTTATTGCTTTTCTTATTAGATCTTTTTGAGCAGATGGAAGCTGTTCAATGCCTATTTCAACACCAAGATCGCCTCTTGCAACTAATAGCCCGTCGGCTAATTTAGTGATTTTATCTATATTTTTTATAGCCTCATTTCTTTCTATTTTGGCTATGATTCTAATATCTTTATTTTTGAGTATTTTTTTTACTTCGTTTATATCTTTATCGTCTTTTACGAAAGAGATAGCGACGTAGTCATATTCAAGTGTTAGAGATTTCTTTAAATCGTTTTTATCTTTGGTAGTAATCCCAGATAGTGATAGTCCTCCACCTTTTTTGTTAAGACCTTGATAAGGTTTAAGCTTTCCACCTCTCTCGACATTTGTGATTATTTTATTTTTCTTAATACTAATTACTTTTAGTTTTATTAATGCGTCGCTGAGCAATAATTCATCATCAGGTTTAATATTTTTATATAAGTCCTTATATGTAACCCCCACTTCTTTTTGATTACCTTTTTCATCTACACTGGGATTAATAATAAACTTATTATTAGCTTTTAGGTTGACAAATGGTTTACCAGAAAGTCCTTTTATTCTGACTTTCTGACCTTGCAGGTCTAACATTATACCCACTGGCCTCCCAAGTTGGCTTTCCTTGCTTCTAACAAGAGAAATAATACCTTTTGCTTCATCTATGTTGGTATGTGAAAGATTAATTCTAAAGACATCTGCGCCAGCATTCATCATTTTTTCAATTTTAGGTCCAGTCGTAGAGGCTGGTCCAAGTGTAGCAATGATCTTAGTTCTTTTTTTCATCTTTTAAAGCCTATTCTATCTAAAATTGGTAATGAGCCGCCCTCTATATACGTGAGAAGAGAACCCCCGCCTGTGGACAAGCAATTATAGTGATTCTGAATATTTAATTTTTCAATAATAGGTAGTGTATCACCACCACCCACGATAGAAAAACATTTGTGGTTAGCAATTGCTTTAGCTATTTCTATTGTAGCTATATCAAAGGGTTTCTTTTCAATATATCCAAGTGGTCCGTTCCAAAAAACGGACGCTGAATCCTCTATAATTTTCTTAATATCTTGAATGCTTTCCGGTCCTAAATCATAAATTATATCTTCTTTAGACACCTCATCTCTACGAACGTTGTTACTCTTTTCATTAGAGAAAACATGTAAATCAATAGGTAGTTTTATCTTACAAGACATGTCCGATTTTAATATTTTTGAAGCTTGAGAAATAAGGTCATTTTCATATAGAGATCTACCTATCTCTAACCCTGCGGCCTTTAAAAATGTATTTAGTATTCCTCCGCCTAATATCATATTGTCGCACTTATCAAGAAGTTTTTGTATTACAGCCAATTTCGTTGAAACTTTAGCACCGGAAATAATAATAGTCATAGGTTGAGAGTTTTGATTGATTAGTTTATTGATAGTATCAATTTCATAACTAATATTAAGACCTGGATAGGTTTCAATGTAGTCACTTAAGCCGTAAGTTGTACATTCTTTTCTGTGAGAAACTCCAAAAGCGTCAAACACAAAAACATCGCCCTTTGAAGAGAGTTTTTTGGCAAGAATAGGATCACAATTTTTTTCACCATGTACAAATCTAGTATTTTCATACATTGCAATTTCATATCCTTTGAATGTTGGATTATTATCGTATGAGCCAAGAAATTTAACTTCTCTTTTAAGTAGTTTTGAAAGGTAGTTACATATTGGTTCTAATGATAAGGAATTATCTACAGTACCTTCTTTTGGGCGCCCTAAATGAGAAAATATTATTATCTTATTATTGTTTTGTAATAATAGGTTTATTGTTTCTAAAGATTGTCTAATTCTAAAATCATTTAATATGACTTTTTCAGACATAGGGACATTATAGTCAAATCTTACTAAGACTTTTTTTGATGAAATCTTATCTAATGTCACTTAATTAGCCCAATGCAACGTAACATCTAGCATCCTATTAGAAAATCCCCACTCGTTATCATACCAAGCACAAATTTTATATAATTTTTTGTCTGAAACTCTCGTTAAACTCTCATCAAATATAGATGAATATGGGGAATGATTAAAATCAACAGATACAAGCGGTAGTTTGTTATATCCAACAAGCCCTTTCATATCTGTTTCGGATGACTCAAGGACAATATTATTTATTTCATCTACAGACGCTGATTTTGACGTATTAAAGCAGAGGTCTACTATAGAAACATTTGTTGTCGGGACTCTGATGGCAAACCCATCTAATTTGCCATTTAAGTCAGGCATAACAAGCCCTACAGCAGCAGCAGCTCCAGTTTTTGTCGGTATCATAGACTGCGTTGCTGATCGTGCTCTTTTTAAATCTGAATGATAAACATCCGTAAGAACTTGGTCATTAGTATAAGAGTGTATAGTAGTCATGAGCCCATTCGTGATAGTAAGATTCTTATGAAGTTCTTTTATAACAGTTGCTAGACAATTAGTTGTACAAGAGGCATTTGAAATAACTGAATCGTTATCCGAGAGATTTTCATGGTTTACACCATATACAATAGTATTATCGACATTTTTCCCTGGTGCGGAAATAATAACTTTTTTTGCACCAGCAGCTAAATGACCACCTGCATGTTCTTTTGATACGAAAATGCCAGTACACTCAAAAACAATGTCGACTTTAAGTTCCTTCCATGGAAGCTTTTCAGGATTTCTCTCCGATGTTACTGATATTTTATCTTTATTATTAATAATTATATTATCTTCATCAACATTGACTGGTAATGAAAAACGTCCATGGACAGTATCATATTCAAGTAGATGAGCATTTATTTTACTATCCCCTAGATCATTAATAGCAATAATTTCAATATCCTGATATTTATCATTTTCATATTTTGCTCTTAAAATATTTCTACCAATTCTTCCAAAACCGTTTATCGCTACCCTTACTGTCATAATATCTCCTAGTTATTCTTAATTAATTTTAAAATATGTTTTTTAATGTTATTTGTTGTAAATCCAAAATGTTTCATAACATCACCGCCTGTTCCAGATAAACCAAAAGATTGCATTGTAATCATAGCTCCTTTCTTACCAGTATACTTATACCAAGAGTCACCTTTAGCTGCTTCGACAACAAGTATACTCTCACAATCTTTAGGTATGCATTTTTCTTTATATGAATTAGGTTGTCTATTAAATAACTCTTCACAAGGCATTGATACTACGCGTATATTTAGGTTTTGAAGAAACAAATCTTCTGCCGCATTTACTGACAATTCAACCTCAGATCCTGTTGATATGATTATAGCATCAGGATTATGACCATTATCATATAAGACATATCCGCCTTTCTCTATATTGGATATCTGAGTATTGGATTTAGGCAACTCGGTTAGTGACTGTCTAGATAACGCAAGCGCAGATGGTGTCTCTTTTGATAATAATGCGTGTTTCCATGCGACTGCAGTCTCTTGAGTATCAGCAGGCCGCCAAACATCAAGATTAGGCACCAATCTTAGAGATGCAAGTTGCTCAACAGCTTGATGTGTAGGTCCATCTTCACCGAGTCCTATTGAATCATGAGAGAAAATATAAATAATAGATTGACGCATAAGAGCAGACATACGAATTGCATTTTTTGCATACTCAGAAAAAATAAGAAATGTGCTCACAAATGGTCTGATCCCCCCATGAAGCGATAGACCATTGCCAATTGCTGACATTGCAAACTCACGAACGCCAAAATATATGTACTTACCTCCTGGATTAGATGATGAGAGCGTGCTCATGTTGTCATAATAAGATAAATTTGACCCTTTTAAATCTGCAGAACCACCAACTAATTCAGGGAGATATCTGCCAAATTCAGTCATAATTAGTTGTGATGATTTTCTAGTTGCCATTGCTTTATGATTTACTTTGCTAAATTTTTCGAGTTTACTGATAACCGAATTAGGAATTTTACCTTTAATTCTCCTTATTAAATCTTTAGATTCTCTAGGATACTTAGCTTTATATTTTGCTAATTTTACTTCCCAAGCTTTACTTAGTTTCTTACCACGCTCTACACAATTCCAAGATGAGTATATTTCTTTTGGTATGACGAAAGGTTTATGATCCCATTTAAGTTTTTTTCTTACTATAGACGCCTCTTCTGTGCCAATAGGTGCTCCATGGACCTTGCTAGTGCCTTGAAAGTTGGGTGAACCATAACCTATCAGAGTTTTACAGCATACTATAGTAGGTTTATTATTTTCTTTTTGTGCTTTTTTTATTGCTTTTCTTATATCTACAAAATTGTGGCCATTTACATTATTAATAACATTCCAACCATAGCTCTTAAATCTCATTGGAATATTTTCTGTAAACCAACCCTTCACGTCGCCATCAATAGAAATATTATTCATATCATAAAATACAATTAGTTTATTTAGATTTAGAGTACCTGCTAGAGAACATGCCTCATGAGAAATCCCCTCCATTAGACATCCGTCACCCACAAAAACATAAGTATTATGATCAATTATTTTTAAACCAGGCTTATTGAACTCTGCAGCTAAATTCTTCTCTGCGATAGCCATACCGATGCCATTTGCTAAACCTTGACCAAGCGGACCCGTAGTTGTCTCTACGCCCTCAGTAATATCACACTCTGGATGACCTGGTGTGAGTGAATTAATTTGACGAAAATCTTTTAAATCTTCTAAGGATAATTTATATCCACTTAGATGGAGTAGAGAATACAATAACATAGAGCCATGCCCATTAGACAAAACAAATCTATCACGATTAAACCAATTGGGATCAGTGGGGCTATGGTTTAAGAATTCTCTCCATAAAACAGTTGCTATATCAGCCATACCTAGTGGAGCTCCAGGATGACCTGAATTGGCTTTATTTACTGCATCGATACTTAAGAATCTTATTGCATTAGCAAGCGTTCTGTTATTCATTTGTTCTCCATTTAATTGAACAGCCTACGCTAGGGATTTGATCTTTTGGCCCCTTACCTGTTCTAGCTATTTCAATCATAGCCTTAAATAGATCACTAGAATTAGCTGACATCTGTTTCGAAGCACCTCGTTCATCAAATCTACCTCTGTATTGGAGTTCTAGATTTGAGTTGAATCCAAAAAAATCTGGCGTGCAAACTGAATTATAATCTCTTGCAACGCTTTGTGTATGATCGATTAAATATGGAAAACTAAAACCATGTTTTTTTGAAATCTTCTGCATATTCTCAAAAGAGTCCTCTGGGTATGCATCATAATCGTTAGAATTTATAGCTACACAACCGATACCTTTTTTCTGCATAACACTCACCTCTACAACAAGTTGTTCTATTATAGATTTAACATAAGGGCAATGGTTGCAGATGAACATCACTAAGAGCGCTTTATTCCCTCTGGATGAGGCAATATCATATGTTGTATTATCAACACCTTCTAGCTTAAATTCAGGTGCCAATATCCCATAATCACAGACTGGTGTGTAAGTTTCTACCATGAATTGTCTTGAAAAATTCTAAACCACCCCTAGAATAAGTAGGAAATGAGTTTTTTTTAAATATTTCTAGTTTTATAGTGATATAATAGCTCATTTTTGAACAACAATATATCTATGCCTAACAATAATTTATCTAAAACTAAACAGAAAGAGATTAAAGAGCTCATAGAAAAAGGGAGGCAGCAGGGTTTTCTTACATTGGGCGAAATAAATGATCTGTTGCCAACCAATTTATACGACTCAGACCAAATAGATGGAATCATCAAATTAATCACAGATTTGAAGATAAAGGTTGTAGAGAGCTCTAAAGATGTTCAAACCGAAGTGATGCTGGGTGATGATGATATATCAGACGATGAGGACAATGAAATTACAGAACAAGAAGCTGTAGAGGTTTTATCGAATCTAGATGAGGAATTTGGGAGAACTTCTGACCCAGTAAGAATGTATATGAGAGAAATGGGAACTGTAGAACTATTGAATAGAGCTGGAGAGATAGTAATTGCAAAAAAAATTGAAGAGGGTCAGAAATTAATATACAAGGCAATACAAAGATTTCCTGAAGCAATAAGTTTTTTCTTAAAGTTATTTAAGAATGAAGAAGAATTAGAATCACAGATAACTGATTATATTTTGGATGTTAAAGAAGCCGCAGATCAAGAATTTAAAACGGAACAAATTCCTGAAGAGATAGAGACTACAAACAAAGATGAAGATGAGGGAGCAGAAGATGAAGCTAGCGGAGATGAAGAAGATGAAAACGAGATAATCGACAATTCCCCAGATAGAGAGTTAGTAGCAGCTAAAATAATTATCATTAGTGATTTATACGAAAAATACAAATCTCAAAAGGACCAGACAAAAGCTGAAAAAGTTTTCACACAAATTATAAAAGAGATATCTAATTTTAAATTTACTAGCTTGTTTATTGAAAAACTCACTGCAAGAATAGAAAATGTCTCTCGCAACATCACAAAATATGAAAAAGATGTATATAGTTTATGCAATAAAGATACAACGATTTCAAAGAAAGACTTCATAAAAGCTTTCAAAGGGAATGAGACAAATCCAAAAGTAATTAAAGATATTGCAAAAAACTATATTAAATCAGAAACAAAAAAAGAAGATTTTGAAAAGGAGTTTACTAAAATACAAAAAAAACTTAGCTTAATCGAAGTAAATCAAAAAATAAGTATTCAAGAAATAAAAGATATCAATAAAGATAGGCGATCAGGCGAGATAAAAGAGAGAAATGCAAAAAAAGAAATGGTTGAAGCTAACTTAAGGTTAGTAATATCTATAGCAAAAAAATATACCAATCGTGGTCTACAGTTTCTTGACCTAATTCAAGAGGGAAATATAGGCCTAATGAAAGCTGTAGATAAGTTCGAGTATAGAAGAGGTTATAAATTTTCAACTTATGCGACTTGGTGGATAAGGCAAGCTATAACAAGATCTATTGCTGATCAAGCTAGAACGATTAGAATTCCTGTGCATATGATAGAGACCATTAATAAATTAAATAGAATACAAAGAAAACTTCTTCAGGAAAATGGAAAAGAGGCAACCCCAGAAGAACTAGCAGAGCATATGGATATGACTGAAGAAAAAGTTAGGCGGGTGTTAAAAATAGCAAAAGAACCGATATCAATGGAATCGCCAGTTGGTGATGATGAGGATTCTCATCTTGGTGATTTCATAGAAGATGAGAACGCAGAAAAACCACTTGATCAGACTATCAATGATGGATTATCAGATTCTACAAGAGATATATTATCTAGTCTTACACCTAGGGAGGCAAAAGTCTTAAGGATGCGCTTTGGTATTGATATGAACACTGATCATACGCTCGAGGAGGTTGGAAAACAATTTGATGTTACTCGCGAAAGGATAAGACAAATAGAAGCAAAAGCTCTTAGAAAACTTAGACATCCATCAAGAGCACAAAATCTAAAAAGCTTTCTAGATAATGATTGAAAAACAAGCAATATTCGCTGCAGGTTGTTTTTGGGGTGTTGAAGAAAAATTCCTTTGTACAGAAGGAGTTCTTGATACTGAAGTAGGTTATACTGGAGGTATCACAAAAAATCCTACATATCATGATGTTTGTAACGGGGATACAGAGCATGCTGAGGCAGTAAGGATAAAATTTGATCCAAATATAATTTCATATGAGCAACTAGTAACGATTTTTTTTCAGATACATAATCCAACAACTCTTAATCGGCAAGGGCCAGACATTGGAACGCAATACAGATCAGAAATATTTTGTATTACAGACGAACAATATTTAGTTGCTGATATGCTTAAAAGAAAACTTAATAATGAAGTGTTTGGAAACAATATTGTCACAAAAATATCTATGGCAAAAAGTTTTTGGATCGCTGAGGAATATCACCAAAAGTACATCAGGAAAAAAAAGAGCATGACAATATAAAGCAATCGGGCCTGTAGCTCAGTTGGTTAGAGCAGTGGACTCATAATCCATTGGTCGGAGGTTCGAGTCCTCCCGGGCCCAGATTGCAGTCTATAACTTTTGTAACAGTCCATTTAGACTAGGTAAATACTTCTAAGATTGTCTT
>MDTA01174372.1_pt1 | contig 19897 bp, 20 predicted proteins | sample 811151 | NCBI WGS metagenome assembly MDTA01 (sample SAMN05326648, study PRJNA326480) | marine metagenome | isolation source: seawater | place: Indian Ocean: South | collected 2010 | reverse complement strand
TGTAATAAAAATAGATTTAGAAGGTAAAGATTTATTATGATAAAAAAAATCAATTAATCTATTAACTGGTAAAACATTAAAATTATTCTCTTTTAAATATAAAAGCTGTGAGTAAAAACTTTCCTTTGAAACACTAGTTGAAGGATATTTGTTATCTTCAAACCTATGATACATTAAAACAATGCCAGAACCTTCTTTTCCAAAAAGATTGGAAAAAAAAAGTAAAAAGAAAAAAAATAGGGATAAAGGCTTAAGTAATGTCATCGATTATTGGAAAATTTTTTGAATTAAATAGTTGATAATGCCACCACTCGTTTCTATAAAAGTCCCAACCTGAATCAGTCATAATTCCTAATAACAAAAGTCTATTTTTATAAGATTCCTCTGATATTTCAAGGTTACCATGATATGATAATCTCGAAAATTCATCAAAATCTGTACCCATATCCAACTCCTCACCATCTCGTGTAAGTGTCAAATCAATAGCAACCCCTCTTGAGTGCGGTGAACCTTTATCGGGCGGTGCAATAAAATTAGGATCTGGCAATTTATCCCATAATGCTTTTTGGACATAAATAGGTCTATATGCATCAAAAATTTTAAGCTTTAAACCCAATTTTTTTGAAATTTCAATAGATTTGCAAAGATATTCAAACGCAATATTATGAATGAAACATTTATTTGAGTGAAAAATTTTTTGATTGGTAAAATTATTTTCAGATGCATATCTCAACTCAATGATGACATCAGCATTTTTTTGATTTACATTTACAAGATTATTTTTCATTTTGTTTGTAGAAGTTTATGTTATCACTGTCACTTTTTTGTTCAAGTCAAACAATTTCCTTGGCTGTATTCAAAAAAAAAAATTAGTAAAGTTATTCAAAATAAAAATTTTTAATAATAAAGTTGATGGAATTTTTAAAATTTTAAAAAAATGCCTTGATGATTTTGATATAAAAAAGTTTTCTAATGTTTATTTTTCATCTGGTCCTGGCAGTTTTACAGCTCTTAGATCATTAAAAGCAATATCTCAGGCGCTAGCTCTGTCTTCTAACTCAGATTTATTGTCAACATCTTCTTTTTCAGCGCTGCTTGCTTCAATTCAAATTAAAGAAAAAAACGTTATTGCTTGCTTCAAATCAACAAATAACAAATTCTTTTATCAATTTTTTGAAAGGACTGGTAGAATTTTTAAACCAAAGTATGAATTAAAATTTGCTGATGAGAATCAGCTAATATTTTACTTTTTTGAAAAAAAAAAAGATTACGATGATTTACTTTTATTAAGCTCAGATAATTTATTAAATCCTAACAAAGATAAAATAAACCTTAGAATTAAAAAAATTGACGCTAGTCATATAGGAAATTCAATTTTTTTGGGGTATGGAACCAAAAAGACAAAAATATTTTACCATAATACTTATTATGAAAGACGTTGAGTTTAAAAGTTTAGATTTATCATTAGTAAAACCCTTAGTTTTATTTCAGAAAAAATTTTTTAAACAATTAAATGGAAATATCTTTTATGAAAACGAGATTATTAAGAACCTAAAAAATAAATACCTGTATATACATTTATCTTTAATTAAGAAATCAATAGTGGGGTTTTTAATAGCTCAAAAGGTTTTAGATTTCTTTGAAATTCATTCCTTATTCGTGTCTCCAGATTATAGGAGAGGAGGAATAGCCATGAGACTTTTAAATGAATTTATTGACAAATGTAAAGACGATAAGATTGATAGAATTCTCTTAGAGGTTATGGAGCATAATAATGCAGCCAAAAAACTATATTTAAAAAATGAATTTCTTATTTATGGTGAAAGAAAAGGCTACTATTTAATAGGAGATAAAAGGTTTAATGGAATACTTATGAAATTAGAGCTTAAGTAAAAATCAGCTCATAAATATTTTGAGAATTTTTCTTTGTTTTCACTTTAAAATTTTTTTCAAGATTATTTCTGAGCATTTGGAAATCTTTTTTTCCTTTAATTAAAATAGTTTTTTCAAACCCAATATTAGAGCTTATAAAGTTTTTTGCCTTAAGAAATGTTATTGGGCACTTATCGTTTGTAACATCTAAAACTTTTTTTTTCATTTTACTTTCATTATGTTATAATTAAAAAAAGATTTATAAATGTAAAATTTAACATGACTTTAATAAAAATATAAAAAAACTTTAATAAAAATATAAAAAATTTCAAAAATGAATTCATTACTAGAAAAATGCAATAAACTTGGACTAAAAATGACTGAGCAAAGGAGGGTAATCACCCAAGTATTATCAGACTCAAAAGATCATCCTGATGTGGAGCTTGTTTATAAGAGAGCTTCAAAAATCGATAAAAATATTGGGATTGCTACTGTATACCGAACTATTAAACTTTTTGAGGAAAATAATATTATTGAAAAACATGAATTTAAAGATGGAAGATTTAGATACGAGGAAGTGCCTGCTGAACATCATGATCATTTAATTGATATAAAAAATGGGAAAGTCATTGAATTTCAGAATGATACAATTGAAGAACTTCAAAAAAAAATTGCAAAAGAGCTTGGATATAAATTAGTAGACCACAGATTAGAACTATATGGTATTCCAGTTAAAAGTAAGAAATAAAACAGTCAAATATAAGGCCTATAACAGAAAACTTGAAAAATTTAGGTCTATGCTTTCGACTGTAAAGTATGTAGCAAAAAATGTTATATATCTTAAAGGCTGGTCAAATGAAAAATTTGAGAAAAAAGAAAGTTACTTAAACTTTAAAAACAATATAAATTTTAAATTTAAAAATTATTTGGTGAAAGTTGTAAGAGAACCGGACCCGTTGGTTTTGAAATCAAAGGAATTGAGATTCAAGAGTTTTTTCAAAAATACACATAAAATAAAAATAGATTCAGATAAATTTGATGATTTTTGTGAACATTTAGTAGTTATTGATACATCTATTGCAGACGATTTTGTTGTTGGAAGCTACAGACTTTTATTTAAAAATAGAAAAAACAATAGAGTTGAGTTTTACAGTGAGTCGGAGTTTGATTTAGATAAATTTTTAAGAATTAAAAACTTATCCTTGCTAGAGGCAGGAAGATCATGTGTTCATGAAAATTACAGGGACGGTAGAATAATTAAACTTTTGTGGAGAGGTTTGGCTTCATATATAGTCTCAAAAAATGTCGATTTTATTTTTGGTTGTGCCAGTTTTCCATCAGCCAATGCAAAATTATTTAATAAAGAGCTATCTTATTTAAGCCATAATCATAGACCTCCTCAGAGCTTTAATAGTAGGCCATTGAATCATTTGGAAGCTAAATTTAATAAGGTTGATAGGAAACATTATAATAAAGATACTGTTTTTAGGTCTCTTCCGCCCTTAATAAAAGCGTATATTAGAGCAGGGGCATGGATTAGTGATGGCGCAGTTTGTGATTTTAAATTTAATACAACTGATGTGTTAGTTATTTTAAAATCCACAAATATTATAAAAAAATATTCTAATTTATCTTTTAAAACTTAATGTTGTATTCGCCAGTTCTTTCAATACTAAGGATTTTTCCATTACTTTTTTGGGTTTTGATAGCTCTTTCAATTCACTTTATTAATTATTTTATATTGAAAAGAAACTTTTTTACTTTTTTTAATATTTTTTTTAAAGGTTTAGTAAAAATTTTTGGAATAAAAGTAAAAGTCTCAGGCGAGATTGATGAAAAGGAAATATTGTATGTTTCTAATCATGTATCTTATTTGGATATTTTTATACTCGGATCGATCACAAAAGGCTTGTTCGTAGCAAAATCCGAAATAAAATCTTGGCCATTTATTAATAAAATAGCAGCTCTTGGTAGAACTATTTTTGTGAATAGATCAAAAATTCTTTCAATAAAAAATCAAGTTAATGTTTTATCTAGTTACTTAAAGAAAAAAGAAAATCTTATTTTATTTCCTGAGGGTACCTCAAGCGATGGATCTAAAGTTTTGCCATTTAAGAGTTCTTTATTTAGTTTAATAGAATTAAAAGAATTTCGTGAATATAAAGTTCAACCTATCTCAATTTCCTACAGTAAAATAGATGGTATGCCAGTTGAGAAAAAATTCAGACCTTTTTTTGCATGGTTTGGAAATATGGATCTAGTTTCACATGCATGGAAATTTCTTGGCTTAGGACTCAGTGAAGTAAATATTAAGTTTCATAAACCAATAAAATTTAATAGATTTAAGACCAGAAAGGATGCATCACAAATCTGTCAAAATATAATTTCCGATCAAGTAAGTTTAAACTATAAGGAAATGGGGTGTATAGATAAAATAAAACTTTATGAATTTAAGCTCTTGTAATAAAGAAAAAATAATTTAGTTTTTAGTTTATGTATAAGTCATTTTTTATAAAAACTTATGGTTGTCAAATGAACAGCTATGACTCAGAAAAAGTTAATGACCTCCTATTATTTAATGGTTTTAAAAAAGCAGAAGATCTTGAAAAAACAGATGTGGCAATTTTAAATACATGTCACATAAGAGAGAAAGCAAGTGAAAAACTTTATTCAGATTTAGGAAGACTTTCGATTTTCAAAAAAAATAAAGAAAAATTAGGAAAAAAATTTAGCATTGTCGTTATGGGCTGTGTTGCTCAGGCAGAGGGCGAGGAAATTATTAGTAGGAATAATTCTGTTGATTATGTAGTTGGACCACAAAATATCCAAGTTATTCCTAATCTTTTGAAAAAGAAAAGTTTTGAAAAAGTTCATATAGATTTCTTAAGTGAAGAAAAATTTAATTCTTTAACATTATCTAAATCAAACAAAACTTCAAGCATGATAACAGTACAAGAAGGTTGTGATAAGTTTTGCTCATTTTGCGTTGTTCCTTACACAAGAGGAGCAGAGTTTTCAAGGCCAGTAGAAGATATTTATGCCGAAACCAAAGATGTCGTTGAGAAAGGAAGTTCTGAAGTTACATTATTAGGACAAAATGTGAGTTCATACCAATCTTCAATATTTAAAGATAAAGAAAGAAAAGTGCAATTAGGAGATTTATGCAAAATCATTTCAAAAATACCCCAACTAAAAAGAATTAGATATTTAACCTCTCATCCCAACGATATTGATGATAACTTAATTAATGAACATGCCAAGAACGAAAAATTGATGCCTTTTCTACATCTGCCTATTCAATCAGGTTCAGACAGAATTTTAAAAAAAATGAATAGAAAACACACCAAAAAACAATATATAGACCTTATTAAGAAAATTAAACGTGAAGTGCCAAAAATGGCTTTTTCCTCAGATTTTATAGTTGGATACCCTGATGAAACTGAAGAAGATTTTGAAAAAACAGTTAGCCTTGTAAATGAAGTTAAGTTTGCTAGTTCTTACTCTTTTGTTTATTCTCCAAGACCTGGAACACCTGCATCAGTTCAAAAAGATATAATTAGTGAGGAAGTAAAAAAAAAAAGGTTAAAATATTTACAAGAGATACTTGTTAAACATCAATATGATTTTAATACATTATTATTGGATAAAGAAGTTGAAGTGTTGATTACAAATATTGGAAAAAGGAATAATCAATACGTTGGGAGAACACCTCATCTCCAGCCAGTTCACGTTTATTCATCTAAAAACCTTATGGGTCAAATAATAAAAATTAAGATTGAAAGATTGACCTCGTTCTCATTTCATGGGAAAATTCTAAATTAGAAGTAATTTGAAAAAAAAACTAAAAAACAAACCAGAACCCTTTTCAAAGATAATATCATTTGAAGATAACTTAGTCTTGCCTGTTATATTTGGAGATCAGGATAAAACACTTAAAATTTTGGAGAGTGAATTTAATGTTTCAATACTTCCTAGAGGAAATTTTTTGAAGATTTCTGGCAAGGAGGATAATGTAAACCTTACAGAAGTTACGTTAGAAAAAATATATGAAGAAGTGTTGAAAAATAAAATTATAAATACCGGCGAAATTAACGGAATTATAAATATTATTAAAAATAGTAATATGACAAAAAAAGAGAACGAAATAGATTTTTTTAATTCTGTTAGCTTCCACGCTGGAAGAAGATTAATCAAACCAAGATCAAAAAAACAGATTGAATATTTTAATTTAGTAAAAAATAAAGAAATGGTTTTTTGTTGTGGTCCAGCAGGTACGGGAAAAACTTATCTTGCAGTTGCATTTGCCGTTTCAATGCTTAAATCTGGCTCAGTAGATAAAATTATTCTTACTAGGCCTGCAGTTGAAGCTGGAGAAAGATTGGGTTTTTTACCAGGTGACTTAAAAGAAAAAATTGACCCATATTTACGACCAATCTATGATGCTTTAAATGACATGTTATCGTTTTCGGAGGTAATGAAAAAGATTGAGACAGGCTTTATTGAAATTGCACCTTTAGCTTTCATGAGAGGAAGAACCCTCTCGAATGCTTTTATAATATTAGATGAATCACAAAATACTACTTCTGTTCAAATGAAAATGTTTCTTACTAGACTTGGTGAAAACTCAAAAATGATTATTAATGGTGATTTATCTCAGGTGGACTTGCCTTCGGGTACTAAATCTGGTTTGAGAGAGTCAATTAAAATTTTAGATAACATAAATGATATAGGTTTTATTGAATTTAGTAATAAAGATGTTGTAAGGAACCCGCTTGTTTCTAAAATTGTTAATAATTATGAAAAATTTGAAAAAGCTGAGGGGGTAGGAAAAGAGTATTTGTTGAAGTCTGTAAAAAAAAATGATTGATTTGTCTTTTGAAGATGTTTCAGAATTTAAAAAAAAGGAGATTACGAAGTTAATCAAAAAGTCAATTACTGTTGGCATAAAAGAAATGCAATTCAAAAAAAATTTTTATATTTCAATTTTCGTTACTAATAATAATAATATGCAAAAAATTAATTTTAAATATAGAAAAAAAAACAAAACAACAAATGTTTTGTCTTTTCCTCAAAATGAAAATAGGCGTACAGGAAAATCTTCATCTATAATCTTAGGAGATATAGTTGTTTCTTTGGAAAAAGTTTACGAAGAATCTCTTAAAGAGGAAAAACACTTTTATAATCATTTGTCTCATATGATCATTCATAGTTTATTACATCTTCTAGGTTTTGATCATGATACAAAAAAAAACTTTGAAGTTATGAAAAAAAAAGAAATTTTTATTCTTTCAAAATTGTCTATCTCTTCACCCTATAAATAAATGCTTAAAAATATATCTAATAGAATAAAGTCTTTTTTAAAAATTAAAGAAAGAGAGAATATCAAGGATGTTCTTGAGGACCTAATTGAGGATAATGGGAATGGACAGGAAAAAATTGATGATGGAACAAAAAATATTTTTAAAAACGTTATTAATTTAAATAATAAATGTATTGAAGATGTCATGATTCCTAGAGCAGATATTGATGCTGTTTCAGTTGATACCACCTATATTAATCTTGTAAGCTTCATCGATAAGACAAAACATTCAAGAATTCCAGTTTTTGACGGTAATCTGGATAAAATACTCGGGATGATTCATATTAGAGATTTATTTGAAAAAATAAATCAAGCTAATAATAAAAAAAATACTAAAATTTCAAAAAAAATAGTAAGAAAAATTTTGTTTTCATCACCATCAATGAAAGTACTAGATCTTTTATTAAAAATGAGATCAGAGCAAATTCATATGTCAATTGTTGTTGATGAGTTTGGTGGCACAAATGGAATAGTAACTATTGAAGATCTAGTTGAAGAAATTGTTGGTGAAATAAAAGATGAACATGATTTTGAGGAAGTAGACGAAATAAAAAAAATTTCAAAAAAAAGTTTTGAAATTTCTGCTAGAATTCTTGTAGAAGATTTTGAAGAAAGGTTAAGTGTAAATTTAAATCTTGATGAAAAGAACGAGATAGACACTTTGGGTGGATTTATATTTTTTCTTTTAGGTAGAATTCCTGGAAGAGGAGAAGTTGTTTCATATAAGAACAAACTGGAATTTACAATTATTGAGGCAGATACCAGAAGAATTAAAAGAGTTTTAGTTACATTAAAGTAATGAAAGCAAAATTTTTTTTTAATTTTTTGTTTTTGGGATTATTACTAGGAATCTCGTATTCTTTTTTATATTTATTACCCATAACAATTTTTGTTTATTTTTCTTTTATAAAAAAAATTTATAAAATCGAATCTAATGCAGAAGGCTTTTTTTCTGGATGGATTTTTGGCACTGGATTTTTCATTGGATCCATGCATTGGATCGTAAATCCTTTTTTAATTTATGAAAAACATTTTTATTTGATACCCTTAGGAGCTTTAGTTTTCCCTTTACTTATGGGCCTTTTTTTCGTCATTCCAGTCAATTTAATTATTTTAGGTAAAAAATACTTCAGACTAAAAGATGCAAAATTTTTTTTTAAATCATTTTTAATAAGTTTATTTTTTTTATTATCTGAAATTTTGAGATCAAAGTTATTTGGAGGTCTTCCATTAAATTTGACTGCTCATATTTGGGCGTTTAACAGCGAATTTATTCAAGTAGCAAAAATATTTGGAGTTTTTGGATTATCTTTTTTGACAATTCTATGGTTTGTTTTGATTTCAAATCTTCTTATTGAAAAGATGTACAGGATATTTTTCTTAACAGTTATTTTTTTTCCGCTAATACTTTACTCTTTCAATTTATTTGATCCCAATATCAAAAATACAAAAGATGAACAATATTTAGTTAGAGTTGTTCAACCTAATATATCTCAAGATGAAAAATGGAATAGAATATTCTTTGAAGATAATTTTAAAAAGTTAGTTGATTTGACAGTCAAAGATAATGAAGTTAATACACCGAAAATAGTAATATGGCCAGAAGTAGCCCTAACTTTGTATTTAAATGAGGAGCCAGAGTTTCTTAATTATTTGAAAAGTAATTTACCCCCTAATTTAATACTTATAACAGGTGCATTACGGAGAGTTTTAGAGGATGATAAGGTCAAGATTCATAATTCACTTTTTGTTTTAACAGATAATGACATAGTATATTATGACAAAAAAAAGTTGGTTCCTTTTGGTGAATTTATACCTTTTAGGACTTTTATAAACTTTCTAAAACTTACCCCAGGTACAACTGATTTCAGCAGTGGTAAACTACCAAGTCATCTAGAAATAAACTTTAAAAATAAAAAAATTATATTTGAAGCATCAATTTGTTATGAAGCAATTTTTCAAACATTTTATCCAATCGAAACTGATTTGATGATAAACATAACAAATGACGCTTGGTTTGGAAATACCGTTGGACCTAAACAACATCTTTCTGCACAAATATTTAGAGCAGTTGAAAAATCAATGCCTTTAGTTAGATCAGCTAATTCTGGGATTTCGGTTGTGACAAATTCCAATGGAAAAATAATTAAAAAAATCCCTTTAAATGAGCAAGGTTTTATAGATATAAAATTGCCATTGAAACAAAATGAAACTTTTTTTGAAAAAACCAAAAACTATTCAGTAATGATTTTAATTTTTCTTTTATTTTTATTATTTTACTTGATAGATATTTTTTATCATTTAAAAATAGTTGTAAAATCTAAATTCTGATTATGAAAAACTCTCAAGATAATTTTATTTTTACAAGTGAATCAGTTTCCGAAGGACATCCAGATAAAGTATGCGATCAAATATCTGATGCAATTTTAGACTTATTTATGTCTCATGATCCGAACTCAAGAGTTGCATGTGAGACTCTTGCTACAACTAATCGAGTTGTACTAGCAGGGGAAGTTAATTTGAAGAAAAATGAAAACAAAATAACTCATGACTTAATTGAAAAAACAGTGAGAAGTAAAGTAAAAGAAATTGGATACGAACAAGATGGCTTTCATTGGAATAATTTAATCGTTGAAAATCATCTTCACAAGCAGTCACAGGATATCTCAATAGGTGTAGATCAAGATGAGGGAAAAGAAATATATGGAGCGGGAGATCAAGGAATAATGTTTGGCTATGCATGTGATGAATCAAAAAACTTTATGCCAGCACCTATTGATTTTTCTCATAAAATTTTAAAAGAATTGTCTGATTATAGACATACTAACGATTCTTTTTTTGGACCAGATTCTAAAAGCCAAGTAAGTGTTTTGTATGAAAATAATAAACCAAAATCCATATCTTCAATTATTGTGTCTAGTCAACATTCCGAGAAAGCTAGCAACAATGACATTAGAAAAAAAATACTCGAGTTAATTGAAAATGTTATTCCACACGAGATTCTGCCCGTAAAAGATGAAATTTTGGTAAATCCTACTGGCCGTTTTGTAGTAGGAGGACCAGATGGTGATGCTGGGCTTACTGGAAGAAAAATTATTGTAGATACTTACGGTGGAGCAGCGCCTCATGGAGGTGGAGCGTTTTCTGGTAAGGATTATACCAAAGTTGATAGATCCGCTGCCTACATGGCAAGATACTTAGCTAAAAATATTGTAGCAAGTGGAATTGCAAAAAAATGTCTAATTCAACTATCTTATGCTATAGGTGTAGTTAAGCCTATATCAATTTTTTTGAAAATGGATGAAAGGTCAAATGCTGATCAAAACAAAATAATTGATTTAATAAAAGAAAACTTTGACTTATCTCCAGCAGGTATTAAAAACTTTTTAAGTTTAGACAAACCCATATATCAAACCACAGCATCCTATGGACATTTTGGTAGAAATTTTGATAAAGAAGAGGGTCTATTTTCATGGGAATCTTTAGAAAGCGTAGATATTTTTAAAAAATTTTGATGCTTAATTTTTACGGCAGAAAATCTCCTAGAAGAGTAAAAAAAAAAGATGTATTAGATTTATTTAATAATAGTTTTTTTTTTCATCATGAAAATATCAACACCTTTAATAAACTTTGTTTAGATCATTTAACTTTAAATTTAGAAATTGGTTTTGGTTCAGGTGAAAATATTCTTAAGGGTGCAAAAAATAAAAATGGTGAAATTTTTATAGGTTGTGATCCGTACTTAAAAGGAGCGCTTTTTCTAAAAAAAAAAATTGAATTTTTTGGTTTGAAAAATTTAATTCTTACAAACTTAAGCTTTCAAGAGTTTTTTAAATACATAAAAAATTTTTCTTTCAAAAAAATTTTGATACTTTTTCCTGATCCATGGCCAAAAAAAAGACATAGAAAAAGAAGATTAATTAACAAATTTTTTTTAAAGAATCTCTTCGAGATTAGTAATAAAACAACAAACATAATTATATCTTCTGACGATGAAAATTATATTAACGAAATTTTATATAAATTCCATTTGGATAAAAATTTCATTTTGTCTACAAGCTTTTTTGGCGAAAAATTAATTAAAACCTTTGATCTAGAAGAAACAAAATATTATAAAAAGGCAAATAAAAATAAAAGAAAAACATATTTTTTTCTTTACAATGTAAAAAAATAAGTTCTGAAAAATTTTATTATATTATTTAAGTTTTATGAAAGTATTGGTATGAATTAATCATAAATTAAAACATAATAAGATAATTTTTTTTAAAAGGTAAAAAATTTGGAAAATAAAGAGACTATCATAAGCAATAACTTCGATATTATAGACGTAGCTAAAAGCATTGCTAAAGAAAAAGGGATTACGTCAGAAGAGGTTTTGGAGGCAATGGAAACAGCTATTGCCAAGGCAGGAAGGACTAAATATGGTTTTGAGCTTGATATAAGAGCTCACGTTAATAGAGATAACGGATACATTGGCTTATTTAGATATCAAGAGGTAGTAACTGATTTAGATAGCCTGCCTTCAGAGGAAAGAATTAATAAAGTTAATATTAAAGATCTTCCCAAAGATCATAAAAACTTAAAAGCTGGAGAATTTCTTGTAGATGAATTACCTCCACTCGACTTTGGTAGAATTGCAGTTCAAACGGCTAAACAGGTTATTTATCAAAAAGTAAAAGAAGCGGAAAAGATAGTCCAATTTAACGAATTTAAAGATAAAATTGGTGAAGTTGTCAATGGTGTAGTCAAAAGAGTTGAATATGGAAACTTGATTGTTGATTTAGGAAAAGGTGAGGCAATTCTTCGTAGAGAAGAATTACTTAACAGAGAGATATTCAGAAGATCCGATAGAATAAGGGCATATATAACAGATGTTAAACATGACTTGAAAGGCCCACAAATTTTTTTATCAAGAGCACACAATAATTTCTTGGTTCAGCTTTTTCAACAAGAAGTTCCCGAGATTTATGACGGAATTATTGAAGTGAAATCAGTAGCTAGAGATCCAGGAAGTAGAGCAAAAATAGCAGTTTTTACAAAAGAAAAAAGCATAGATCCTGTAGGTGCATGTGTAGGAATGAGAGGCAGTCGTGTGCAGGCTGTTGTAAATGAATTGCAAGGTGAAAAAATTGATATTGTTCTATGGTCTGAAGATATAGCCACTTTTGTTGTAAATGCATTAGGTCCAGCTGAGGTAGATAAAGTAATAATTGAAGAGGATCTAAAAAAAATTGATGTCATAGTTCCAGATGAACAATTAAGTCTAGCTATAGGTAGAAAGGGTCAGAATGTAAGGTTAGCGAGCTCTTTATCTGGATGGAGCATCGATATTTTGACAACTAGTCAGGAATCGGAAAGAAGAAGTGAGGAGTTTAAAAATTTATCACAAAAATTCATTGAGGTACTAGACGTTGATGAGGTAATAGCTCACCTTCTTGTAACCGAGGGCTTTTCATCTATTAAGGAGATTGCCATGGTTATACCTAACGATCTTGCTTCTATTGAAGGATTTGACAACGATCTATCAGAGGAATTAATAAACAGAGCAAAAAATTATTTAGAAAAAGAAAAAGTTGAAAATCTTGAAATGCTTAAAAAGGACGGAATGGAGGATTATTTATTATCAAATGATATTTTCACTACAGATCAGCTTGTTACACTAAAAAATAATAACATTAAAACCAGAGACCAACTAGCAGATCTATCAAGCTTTGAGTTAATGGAGTTTCTAAACGATATTGACAATGAAAAAGCTGATGAAGTAATTTTAGAGTCTAGAAAGCATTGGTTTGAGAAATAAGATGGAAGAAAATAAGGATAAAAAACCTTCATACTCTGGAAAACTACAATTAAAGAAAACCTTTAATGCAGGGCAGATTAAACAAAGTTTCTCTCATGGTAGAAGTAGGTCTGTAGCAGTCGAGGTTAAAAGAAAAAGGACATTGAGTGGCCTTAAAACTGAAGAAAAAAATCTCCATGAAGTCCCATCTTCTGACGAGCCAGAGAAAAGTTTAACAGCTAAACCAAAACAAAAAAGCGATCTTCAGAAAGAAGAGAGGGTTAAGGATGAAGGTTCCTCTGCGAGCGTTGAAAAAGATAATCTTAAAAAGGATAATGATGAGAGAAAAATACCAAAAAAGAATTTTTCAAAACAAAATGAATCCAAACCTGATTTAGATGATAAAAATACAGAAAAAGAAAAGAAAATTAAGTCACCAAAATTTATTAAAACACCAAAAAGTTTTGAAAACAGAAGGCAAGGAAAATTAACGATTTCCCAAGCATTAAATGATGATAACGAGAAAGTTAGATCATTAGCTGCGGTTAAAAGAGCTAGAGAAAAAGCTAAATTAAGAAGTTTGACTAGCATTGACTTAAAAGAGTCTGCAGACAAAAAAGAAAAAAAAAAGAAAGAAATTGTAATACCTGATTTTATTGCTGTGAATGAACTGTCTGCAAGAATGGCTGAAAAATCTTCAGAACTTATAAAAGTGTTGATGAAGCTTGGTGTTATGGCAACTATAAACCAGACAATTGATGGAGACACTGCAGAACTTGTGGTTATTGAACTAGGTCATACGCCCAAAAGGGTAAGTGATTCTGACGTAGAATTGGGGCTAGGAGGAAAAAGTGACATTGATTCTGATTTAAAACCTAGACCGCCAGTTGTTACAATAATGGGTCATGTTGATCATGGTAAAACTTCAATTCTTGATGCAATAAGAGAAAAAAAAGTTGCAGATTCTGAAGCTGGTGGTATCACGCAACACATAGGGTCTTATATAGTTGAGACCGATAGTAAACAAAAAATTACTTTTATTGATACACCCGGACACGCTGCCTTCAGCCAAATGAGAGCCAGAGGATCAAATATCACAGATATTATCGTTTTAGTTGTTGCTGCGGATGATAGTGTCAACGAGCAAACAGTTGAGGCTATTAGCCATGCTAAAGCATCAGGATGTCCAATCGTGGTTGCAGTAAATAAAATAGACTTAGAGGCCGCTAACCCTCAAAAAGTTGAAACTGATCTAATGAAATACGAGATTGTAAGTGAAAAAATGGGTGGTGAAAGTCCATTAGTTAATGTTTCAGCAAAAACAAAAGAAGGTTTAGATTCGCTTCTTGAAACAATTTTGTTACAGGCAGAAATACTTGAATTAAAAGCAAATCCTTTCAGAAATGCTGAAGGTACTGTTATTGAATCAAAGATTGAAAAGGGGAAAGGTACTGTAGTTTCAATATTAATCCAGAAAGGAACGCTAAATGTTGGTGATATAGTAGTAGTGGGAAAGGAATGGGGAAAAGTTCGTGCACTTTATAACGATGATGGTATACGTCTCAATAAAGCTTTACCAAGCTACCCAGTTGAACTTATTGGTCTTTCTGGAGCACCTGAGTCAGGAGATAAGTTAGTTGTAGTCGATAGCGAGTCACGAGCACGTGAGGTAACACAATATCGTTCAAGGCGCAAACGAATTGAAGAAAACTCTTCCCTTAAAAGATCATCAATAGATCAAATGATAAAAGATGCTTCAGAGGAGCAAAAGAAGTTGGTTTCAATTATTATTAAAGCTGATGTTCATGGATCAAAAGAGGCTATAGAACAAAGTTTAAAAAAAATGAATTCTGATCTTGTGGAAATAAAGATTATTCATACAGGCGTTGGCGAAATCAATGAATCAGATGTTACTCTAGCTATTGCCTCGGATGCTCTAATATTTGGTTTTAATGTAAAAGCAAATGTTCAAGCAAAAAATTTAGCTAAAAGAGAAAAAATAATCTTGAGATATTTTTCTATAATTTATGAGGTTATTGATGAAGCTAATAAAATTATAGAGGGAATGTTCACAAAAGATTCTGAAGAGTTAGTTATTGGTAATGCAGTTATAAAAAAAGTTTTTGAAATTTCTGACTCTAGTAAAGTTGCTGGTTCATTAATTGAGGATGGAAAAGTAACGTCTAAAGCTTTTGCTAGAATTATTAGAGATGAGAAACAAATAGCTGAAGTGCAAATCCAAAGTCTAAGGAGAGAAAAAAATCAAGTAAAAGAGGTTTTATCAGGTCTTGAATGCGGTATAACATTTCAAAAATTCAATGATTTAATGGAGAATGACAAAATTGAATTTTTTACAAGAGAAAATAATGAGAAAAAATAATGATTTTAATATTTTTAGATCTCAAAAAAACAACCCTAGAATTTTAAAAGTTACACAATTGATAAAAAAAACGCTAGGCGAGGTTTTTCTTAGCGTTGATTTTACTAACTCTGATGGTGAAACTTTAATGATATTCGTTAATGAAGTTATACTTTCCAAAGATGCCAAAATTGCAACTGTTCTGATAACAAGTTTCTCTAACAAAGAAATCGTCAGCAATGAAAATATTAAAACTTTAATAGAAAAAAACCTAGCAAGAATAAAAAGAGAATTTTCTTCGAGAATTGAACTAAAGTACACACCTAAATTAAAGTTTAAAATAGATAATGCAAATAATAGAATATTAAATATTGATAAAGCTTTAGATAATTCAAAAAAAAATTTTAAAAATGAAAAAAAATAAATTTAATGGATGGGTTTTTTTAGATAAACCTATAGGTATTTCTTCTAATTCAGCGCTTCAAAAAGTAAGGAAAATTTTTAACTTTTGTAAGGCAGGTTATGTTGGTACTCTAGACCCTTTAGCATCAGGTTTTTTGCCAATAGCGTTAGGTGATGCAACTAAAACAATTAAGTTTTTAGAAAATAAAAGTAAAGAGTACATTTTTGAGGTTCAATGGGGAATAAAAACCAATTCAGGCGATATTGAAGGAACAGTAGAAAAAACAAGTGATTTATATCCAACTGAAAAAACAATAAAAAAAACATTATCTAAATTTAAAGGAGATTATTTTCAGGAGCCACAAAAATTTTCCTAAAAAAAAATAAACGGAATTAGAGCTTATAAATTAGCTCGAAGTAATACTGAATTTAAATTAAAGAAAAAGAAGATTTCTATTTTAGACTTAAATATTATTTCAACATTATCTAAACAAAAGAGTAAATTTTATGTGAAATGTAGTTCGGGTACTTATGTTAGAAGTTTGGCGGAGGATATTGCTCACACAAATGGAACTTACGCAACAGTAACTGCATTGAGAAGAATTGGGTTTGGTGATTTTAATAAAAAACTTATTTCACTAGATTATTTGTTAACTTTAGTGCATAGTGATGACCTTATAAACCTAATAAAGCCGGTGAATTTGGTTTTTGAAAATGCAAATGAGATTATACTGGATGAAAATGCAATTAGACATATATTAAATGGTAGAAGTGTAAAAATGAACAAAAAAAATGTAAAAGAAAAAAAATTTACGCTAGCAAAATTTAAAAATGAGATCATTGCTATTGGTTATATGGAGAACGACAATTTTTATCCAAAAAGACTTTTGAATGTTTTGTAAGATTGAAAGGAAAATAAATGAACGCTAAAAAACAAGATGTAGAACCAAATAAGGAAAGTTCGGGAACTAGTGAATTTCAAGTTACAGTTTTTACGAATAGAATTAAAAATCTAACTGAGCATTTAAAGCTCAATAAAAAAGATCACAACACAAGAAGAGGATTGATGAGGCTCGTGGGGAAAAGAAAGAAACTTTTGAGTTACGTAAAAAGAAAAAGTAATGAAAGGTATGAATCTATTGTTAAGTCTCTTGGTCTAAGACGTTAAATTTAATCAGGAGATAAAATAATGTTTGATATTTCAACTGTTCAACTAGATTGGCAAGGTCTAAATTTAAAGTTAGAAACTGGTATAGTTGCTAGACAAGCTGATGGCGCCGTAGTGGCAACACTTGGCTCAACAAGTGTGCTTTGCACTGTATGTGCAGCAAAAAAATCTGACCCAACAATTGATTTTTTCCCACTTTCTGTTCATTATATCGAGAAAGCTTATGCTGCAGGAAAAATACCCGGAGGATTTTTTAAAAGGGAAGGAAGGCCTTCAGAGATTGAGATACTTAATTCTAGACTTATTGATAGGCCAATGAGACCCTTATTTCATAAAGATTTTAAAAATGAAACTCAAATAGTTTGTACTGTTTTAAATTACGACGGAGAAAATGACCCAGCCATTTGTGCCATGATTGGTGCATCCGCTGCGACGACAATTGCTGGATTACCTTTTTTGGGACCAATTGCTTGTTCTAGAGTCGGATATAATGATGGCGAGTATATACTAAATCCAACTAAAGAAGAATTATCTGAAAGTGAATTGGATCTTGTTGTTGCTGGAACTAGGGATGGAGTGCTTATGGTTGAATCTGAGGCTTGTGAGTTACCAGAAGATATAATGCTTGGTGCGGTTCAATTTGGATTTAAAGAATTTCAATGTGTAATAGATAAAATAATAGAACTTGCTGAAAAGTCTGCGAAAGATTCATGGGAAATTGAATCTCCAGATTTACCCTCTTATATAAATGAATTACAAAAAGAAGCTGAGAAATCTTTTGACCCAATTTATAAAATAAAAGAGAAAAAGAAAAGAAATGAGTCACTCAACAAAACAAGAGCTGAAATCATTGAAAAATTCAATAAAGATGACAACGAACTTCATATTATTTCTGATGCAGTTAAATCAGTTGAGAAAGAATTAGTAAGGGCTTCAATTTTAAAAACTGGAAAAAGAATTGATGGTAGAGATTTAAATACAGTTCGAGATATTAACGTTAAGGTTGATTTTCTTGAGAATGTTCATGGATGTGCTTTATTTACCCGTGGAGAAACCCAAGCATTGGTGACTACGACTTTAGGAACAAGCAGTGATGAACAAATGCTAGATACGTTAGATGGTGATAGAAAAGAAAAATTTTTGTTGCATTATAATTTCCCTCCTTTCTCGGTTAATGAAGTTGGGAGAATGGGTTCCACTGGAAGAAGAGAGGTGGGTCATGGTAAGTTGGCGTGGAGAGCAATAAACCCAATATTAAAAAAAGTGAATGACTTTCCATATACACTTAGAGTTGTTTCAGAAATTACTGAATCCAATGGTTCATCTTCAATGGCGTCAGTTTGTGGAGCTTCCTTATCTTTAATGGATGCTGGAGTTCCCCTAGAAAAATCTGTTGCAGGTGTAGCAATGGGTCTAATAAAAGAAGAAGATAAATTTGTGGTTTTAACTGATATTCTGGGTGATGAGGATCATTTAGGTGATATGGACTTTAAAGTTGCAGGAACAGATACAGGTATTACTGCTTTGCAAATGGATATAAAAGTAAATGGTATAACAGAGGAAATTATGAAAGATGCACTGCAAAAGGCTCATAGTGCAAGAAAACATATTTTGACGGAAATGCAAAAAGTTGTAAAAAAACCAAGAGTAGGAACTAAACCGAATGCTCCAACTGTAATAAATATTCAAATAGATAAATCTAAAATTAGAGAGGTAATTGGGTCTGGGGGTAAAGTGATTAAAGACATTTGTGAAAAATCAAATGCTAAAGTTGAAATTGATGATAGTGGGTTAGTATCAATTTTTGCTTCAAAATCAGAAGATGGTGAAATTGCCAAAGGTATGGTAAATGATATAGTTGCCGAACCAGAAATTGGAAAAGTTTACAGCGGAAAAGTAGTAAAGACCACTGACTTTGGAGCGTTTGTAAATTTTTTAGGTAGCAGAGATGGACTTGTTCATATAAGTCAACTTAAAGAAGAAAGAGTTGAAAAAACTACTGATGTTGTAAACGAAGGTGACTTGGTAAAAGTAAAAGTCATTGGAGTTGACGACAGAGGTAAGGTAAAGTTAAGTATTAAAGAAGTTTAATATGAAAAAAATAGACTCTATTGTTTTGTCAGGAAAAGAAACTCTCCCTTTAATAGAGGGGGGCAAAGGTATAGCAATAAGTAGTGGAGAAAGTTCTGGTGCGTGGGCTAAAGCAGGTGGTGTTGGAACATTTTCTGGAGTTAATGCTGATTCTTATGATAAAAATGGAAATTTGATACCTCAAATTTATAAAGAAAAAACGAGGTCAGGTAGACATAGAGAGTTAATTGATTTTTCAGTTGCTGGAGCTATCGAGCAAGCAAGAATTGCAAGAGATATTGCAGGAAAAAAAGCTCCAATTCATATCAATATTTTATGGGAAATGGCTGCGGCTGAGGAAATATTGACAAGAACACTTCAAGATGCAAGTGATATAATTGATGGTGTGACATGTGGTGCAGGTATGCCTTATAAGTTATCAGATATAGCAGCAAGTTTTGGTATTTATTACTACCCGATAGTTTCATCTGCCAGAGCTTTTAATGCTTTGTGGAAAAGGTCTTACAGAAAAACTTCAGAATTTCTTGGAGGCGTGGTTTATGAAGATCCTTGGTTAGCAGGTGGACATAATGGTCTTTCAAATAGTGAAGACCCTTTAAAACCTCAACCACCTTATCAACGAGTAAGAGATCTTCGTAGTTTGATGAATGAATTTAAACTTCAAGAAACACCGATTATTATGGCTGGCGGAGTTTGGAATTTATCAGAATGGGAGGATTGGATCGATAACAATGAAATAGGAAAAATTGCTTTTCAATTTGGAACGAGACCATTGCTAACAAAAGAAAGTCCTATACCAGAAGCGTGGAAAAAAAAACTTATGACAATTAAAAAAGGTGAAGTAAGTCTTCATAAATTTAGTCCAAC